>Ga0209137_1000327_pt1 | contig 52392 bp, 60 predicted proteins | sample SaaInl5LU_22_DNA_FD_184642 | JGI IMG/M metagenome (GOLD analysis project Ga0209137, IMG submission 184642) | Marine microbial communities from expanding oxygen minimum zones in the Saanich Inlet - ESP_105LU_22_DNA (SPAdes) (version 2) | ecosystem: Environmental > Aquatic > Marine > Intertidal... | reverse complement strand
TTTCTTACAACATTTTTCACACGTGAATGATTTGGCATTTTCGGCATTTTTTGGATTGCCTGACATCTTAATTTTCAGGGTTTTATGTTTTTGGGTTGAAAGGTGTTTTTCGTAATTGCTTAATTTGCTGCATTTAAAGTCACATATTTCACAGACAAAAAAATCCCCATTTTTGGCATTTTTTGGATTGACAACCATTGCTTAAATTAGCAATCGAAAAAATGCCTAAGTTCTTTTCGAAAAACCGAAATTTTTCGTTCAGTCACGATCCTATAATTATTTTTTTTGAATTTAAAGCATTATCGTCACAAGTCAAAACTTGCAAATTTTTCCGGAAAGTATTTTGGGCTTTTCGATTTTGGACATTTTTTTTTGTCCATTTTCAAAAATCGAAAATAGTTTTCCGAAAAAAGATGAACTTTTGACTTTTGACTTTTTTAGTGTTTTTTAAATAAAATTGATTTTGGCTAACCATCTATAGTCTCATTATTTATAAATAAAGACAATGATGTTACGAAATGGTAAGAAAATCGTTTATAATGAATATGATAGTGACGATGAGTCACAATTCGATTTGAATTATAATAGTTTTAAAAGACCAAATAAGGTCTTAGAAATAATAAATAATATTTATAAATTATTTATTATATACTTGGGCATGTTGTGTATGTTTTCCAATATGATAATTACTGGGTATGTCGGTATTTATCTTATGTATTTAGGAACATTATTATTATATGCTGGAGCATACTTTGCTTTTAATTTGTTTTCAATGATAGCATTATACTTATACACGACTTTGGAAAGAAATGTAGATGAATGGATTAAAAATCAAGATTTTTCGGAATTTCAACTCCACGCTTTTTAAATAAATAAAATAATTAAAAAAGGATAAAAAAAATAAAAAATTGGATTTTTTTTTAAAATTAAAAAAATAATTAAAAAAAGGATAAAAAAATAAAAAATTGGATTTTTTTTTTTTAAATTAAAAAAAATTGATTTTTATTTTGATTTTTTAAGTATTTCAGCTTTTATAATTTGTACAATGAAACTAAGAACTGGAAAAATCGTTAAAGTAGCTAAATCTAGCCAAGTTGGCCCTAAGACTAAACCTAAGTCAGTTCCTTCTACGATTGTAGGTCGATTGAGGAGTGGAAAAAGGTTTAGAGAAGAATATGAACCATTAGAATGGATGGATATGGAATTAAAATATGAAAGGTACGTGTCAATTTATAAAAAAAATTATGGGAACAATAAACCTATTCTTGCAACGAGTAAACACCAGCTGAAAAATTTTAAAAAAGGAATTTCAAAAATTATTGAAAATCAACAAAATCTTGTTGACAATGAGCATCGTATTATTATAGTTAAATCATGTATGTTGTGGATTAAAGAAAACATCAATTTGTTCTTCTGTCCGGGGCTTATTTGTGATAATGATAGCTATAAATATTTATGTAAGCATGTTAAATGGATGCAATTTCAACTTGATGCCTTGAATGACAAACGAATTTTGAAAAAATATGCAGAAACTGATCTTATTCAACTAACAAAAGATTTTGATATTATACATTCTATGTGGCAAACTATTTAGATTTATAGATTAAATTTTTAATAATTAATGAAAACCAATCCATTTTTTTTCTTCCTTATTGAAAAAATATTTCTATAAAAAAATAAAATTAAAAATTGATTTTATTTTTTTCAACATAAGTTTTTTATTTAATTTTCATTATAATGTTGCTGAGAAACGGAAAATTTACATCTCTATCAAACAGACAATTAATTCTTCTTCCCGAAAGTAATCTACGCAGTGGAAGAGCATTTAGGAAAGAATATAACCCATTAAAATGGATAGATATGGAGAAAGTTTACAATGATTTTATTTTATCAAATATAACAAATAGAATATTTAATGAAAAATTAATACCTTTAGATATTAGTAAACAATTAGAGAATTTTCAAGTAAAAATCCATATTGTCGTCGATAAAATATTAAATGCTAACATTGGGGATTCAATGGATTCACAAATGATAGATATCTACCTTGGATTGAGATTTTTAAGGGAGAATATTAATCTATTCTTTTCCCCGACCCTGGTATGTAACAAATATTACTTGGAAGATGTAAAGTTATTTGTGAATTGGTTTCAAGAAATATTAGATTGGTTAAATAATACTCCAATGTTTCTAAAAATGTTTACATATAATCATTTAATTCAACTATCACAAGAGTTTGAACCTATATATAATATATGGCTTAACCTAGAGGAAGAATCAAGGTAGGTTATAATTTGTAAAAATTAAGGTGTAAAAAAAAATTGATTTCTTTTTTTGATTTAATTATATTTCAATTATAAATAATCATCATGGCAATAAGGTCTTCAATCTTAGCAAGCGAGTTAGTGAATGCGACTAAATTAGGTCAATTTGTAAAAAAGGTTAATGGTAAAGGTATATCTACTTGGGAGATAACTTGGGAGAACGATGTAGGGAAGCTAATTAAACAAGAAAATGGGCGTATATACTTTATAATTGTAGATGGTGAAATTAAAAAAATAGGATGCTCAGAATGTAAAGGGGGAATGAAAACAACATTTGCGTTTTACAAGGGTGGCCTCGGCGGTAGTCCCTCTTTGAGAACATTTGGGATTCATCATTTAATATTTGATGAATTAAAAGCTGAAAAAAAGGTGGAACTATATGGAATGTGGAATAATCCTATAAAAGTTATAGTTAAGGGATTGTTTGGAGAGGAAGAGCAGGAAATTTATCCAGCAATTAGAAGTATGGAGGATAAATGTAGGATGGAATACAAACAAGTATATGGTAAATACCCCGACTGGAATTTCCAAGAAAATGCAGAACAATGGCCCACACATATTCAGGATTTGTATAAAATTCAGGTACAACAACGAGGAGTAAAGAGTATAGGGTCTAAAGAGGAAAAGGTACAAAGTTTTGTAAATGGATTAGATGATTTTTAGCTTCTGAAATAACTTAATTAGTAATAAAAAAAAAATTATTAAACTATATTAAATAAAATGTTTTTTTTTCTAGGAAATAAGAATTTGAAACGTAGAGCCCCAAGAAGTATTCCACGTTCTCAGCAAAGATATATCCCTAGGTTTAATGATTACATAAAAACCCCTGTAGAACCCCCTTTTATTCCTAATACCCAAAATACTTATACCCACTCAAATTCAGAAATAAATTCTTACATTGAAGATTACAATAAGACACAAAATGACCGCTCTCGAATATATGGTCCTACAGGTCCTCAAGGTTCTCAAGGACAAAGAGGAAGAATTGGCCCAACCGGTCCTACTGGTCCTACAGGTTTAACGGGTCCAACTGGTCCTACGGGAAGTACTGGACCAGAAGGACCAAATGGATTTGCTTCCGGTCTAAATTTATATTATAATTTTTATAATAATTCGGAGATTACGGGATACAAGCAATTAAGCACTGATCTTGATGTATCCAGTCAACCTTCTCCTTATAAATTTGACTTAACTACTTTAGGAATAAATGACACACAGGAGATTGCAAGTTTTATGTCCAAAACAATCGTCAAAGATCTAAATGTTTCATATATAGCTGCCGGAATTTTTACCTCTTATTTGTTTTGTTATTCTTCTAACAATAACATAGTTTTGCAAATAAAAGGTTATATCTATAATATTACTACGGGTGTTTCTAAAGAAATATTTGAATCTATATTCAAACCAGTTCCAGATTTTAATTCTACTCGAGAGGAAAATTTTGGAGCAGCCCTAGGAAATAAACAAGATTCGTTATCTCAAGATGATTGTTTTCAAATTACATTTGTAGCAAAAAAAACAGGTGCATCTTCAGGTTCTGATTATTTATATATTTCGTTTCAACAAGCAAGTGCTTATAGCTATTTAAATTCAACTTTTGCATTAAGAGGCCTAACTGGGCCCACAGGGTTCACTGGTCCAACAGGATTTACTGGTCCCACAGGGTTCACTGGTCCAACAGGTTTAAGAGGTACTATAGGTAATACCGGTCCAACAGGATTCACTGGTCCCAAAGGTTTAAGAGGTACTATAGGTAATACCGGTCCAACAGGATTTACTGGTCCCACAGGGTTCACTGGTCCAAAAGGTTTAAGAGGTACTATAGGTAATACCGGTCCAACTGGTTTAACTGGTCCAGTAGGAGCTACAGGAGCAATGGGAGATCAGTATTGGACACCATCCGAAATATCAGATACAACTATAGAATTGGTTGAGCCATATACTAATTTAAACATTTCTTCTAAAATAACCGCATCCCAAGTAGTTACTATCTCAGATTATAGAATAAAAGAAAATCTACAATTATTGGAAAATACTCATTATAAAATTGACGATATAAAATCTTATAAATACTTTAATAAAATACTAAATAGAGATGATTTTGGTTTCATTGCTCATGAAGTTCAAGAAATAATTCCATTTTTGGTAAACGGAGAAAAAGACGGAGAGCAAAAACAATCGATTAATTATAATGCAATGATAGCATTATCAGCTTATGAAATTAATAAATTAAAAAAACAGGTGAATGATATTGAAGATAAAATTAAATTATTGGTGGACAAATAATTATTATCTCATGACTTTCTTTTGAACAACTATTCGTTTCTTTCCTATTATCACCTATCCTAGTCTCACCTTGTCCATATGAATATTGCCATTGTGGAAATATATGCTTGTAGTCTTTATATAATTCCCTTATTTTAGCACAATTATTATAGGTCAATAAGAATCCTCCCTTGTGTTTTTTTAAGAGATCAGCTAATTTATCATGATCAAAATTATTATGATGAATAGCAAAGTTACAATTGGGATACATACCCTTGAACATTTTAGAGTCCTCTCCAAGGTAGTAGGGCGGATCTAAGAATAAAAATTCCTCATTATGTTTAGGAATTGAAACCTCAAACCCCAGGCATTCAACCGATACATTATTCATTTTAAAAGATTGCAATTTTTGAATGCGACGTTCAAATTTTTCTGGGTTTATTTCGTGGGAACTAGGCCATCCTAAAAACATTGGTCCATAACATAAGGACATGTTATAATAATAGTAGACAGCTTGTAAAACAGGGTTATTTATTAATAATATTTGTTCTTCTTCAGTTAAATCAATCTTGTTTTTTGTATTGTAAATTAAATCATTGGGTTTAATAGTTTCCCAATAGGCCAATAAAATATGTCTATATTTAGTAAAGTCCTCTTTATTGACATTCATCTTTTTCAACTCCTCAATAAACATCTTCTTTTCCGTTTTTAAAACATTCCAAAAATTAGATAACATTCCGAATATATCATATCCTTTTACCTCAAATCCAAGATAGTTTGCCAAACATAACTCTACTGATCCGCCACCAAAGAATGGCGAAATAATTTTTTTTTCTTTTAGTAATGGTAAATTTTCCAATAATAAACATACTGCTTTAGTTTTTCCCCCAGCATATCGTAATGGCGATGATATAACAGCTTTATATCCTTTTTTCGAACGATTTTTATTTAGAAAATCTTGCAAGTATTGTTTATCTTTTTCCATAATAATTATTGAGATGTATACAATTTTTAATTAATATATATTAATATCAATTTTTTTTAAATTAATTTTAAAAAATTTAATTAATGGGTTATATTAAGTAATGCATAGTTGGAATGATATAATGAATAATAAATTAATTGATAGTATTGAAGATCCGGTACTTTCATTTGAAATAGGAAAAGAAGAATTTGAAGAACAATATGAAGAAATAGTAAATAAAATTAATTGTGTAAAAGATGCTGCAGGTAAATTCGTTCCCACAACAACAATGGACTATTTTTTTGAGATTCACCCATTACGAAAGAATGTATTGATTTTTAAAAATGAAGACAAAAAATGGGAGTTTTATGAAATTGGAATTAAATTAAATAGTGTAGTTGATTTGTCTAAAATTTATGATGGTACTCAGAATGAAGATGAAAATAAGGAAATTAATAATTATTGTAAAAAAATTACGTTTGCCGAATAGTTTTCTAATTCTGAGCAAAGTTCAATATCTAGTGATAATGAAATTGTATAAAATATTATTTTAATTATCAAATGTAATAATAAATTTTTTTCTTATTAAAAAACATTATGTCTTTAATTAATTATAAAGCTTCTTTATACGCAACTTTATTAGAAGTAGCCACGACACATCCCTTAGATGCAGTAAAAACTAAAATTCAAATGTCCCAAAAAGTAATTCCAAAAGATATTTATAAAGGAGTGGGATCTAAATTAATTGGAACTTTTCCAATGCGAATTGCATATTGGAATACAACCAATTATTGCAAGGCAAATAATGTTTCTCCTTTGTTAGGAGGGGCAATGATTGCGTCTTTTCAAACGATGATTGATTACCCTATTGAAGTGGTTAAAACCCAAAACATTGTCAATAATCGACCATGGAACAAGGCTTTCCAAAATATTGATAATAAGAAAGCATTTGCTATTCATTGGAATAGAAATTTTATTTTTGCTGGATCTGTTTGTCATTTTATTAACAATGATAGTGAAAATACCAGTTATAAAGCAGGTTTGGGGGGTATGATTGGAAGCGTAGTCACACAGCCCTTGGATACGTTAAAAACATGGTACCAGTCAGGAAAAACAAAATATCCTTTTCATTGGAAATTGAAAGATTATTTAAAAGGATTTGGATATAGAGCAGGAATTTCATTTTTAGGAATGAATATAGGCTGGCTAAGTTATAAATATTTTGTATAATAATAAAACAATTTAAAATTATTAGTTTCATACTATAAAATGGTCAGTAATGAAGCAACAGAAATTAACGTTATCAAAAGAAACGGAGAACAAGAAGAAGTCTCTTTTGATAAAATCTTAAAACGTATTAAACATATAGGAAATGAAAATAACTTATCTGTTAATTATGTTCCCCTTGCTATAAAAGTTATAGAACAAATGTATGATAAAATCACTACTACGCAATTAGATGAGTTGACAGCAGAGCAATGCGCATCACTTAGTTCTACCCATTATGATTATGGAATCTTGGCTTCCCATATATTGATATCTAGTTTGCAAAAAAATACATTAGAGAGTTATTATGGAACAACTAAAAAGTTATTTTTCAACAAAACCAATGGAAGGGAAAATCCTTTAGTTTCAGAGGAGGTATGGAAAATATTACAAAGTCCAGAATTTAAAAATATAGATAAAGAATTGGATTATAGCAGGGATTATTTGTTTGATTATTTTGGATTTAAAACATTGGAGAAAAATTATTTGCAAAGAATAGATGGATTAGTCGTGGAACGTCCTCAACATATGATAATGCGTGTATCTATAGGATTACATGGATCAAATTATGAAAATGTAATTGAAACTTATAATTTAATGTCTCAAAAATATTTTATTCATGCAACACCTACCCTCTTCCATGCCGGAACCCTATCTCCTCAGTTAAGTTCTTGCTTTTTAGTGGGACTAGAAGAAGATAGTATTGATGGAATTTTTAATACATTGAAAGAATGCGCTTCTATATCTAAATATTCTGGTGGTATTGGATTGCATGTATCAAATGTTAGAGCAAACCAATCTAATATAAATGGGACTAATGGGAAATCTAATGGTTTGGTTCCAATGCTTAAGATCTTCAATGATACAGCAAGGTTTGTTAACCAAGGAGGAAAGCGTCCAGGATCAATAGCAATATACCTGGAACCCTGGCATTGTGATATTGAAAGTTTCCTTGAATTAAAAAAAAATCATGGTGATGAGGAACAAAAGGCGAGGGATTTATTTTATGGACTCTGGGTAAATGATTTATTTATGGAAAAGGTAAGGGATGATGAAATCTGGTATTTAATGTCTCCAGATGAATGTGTAGGTTTAGGAAATTGCCATGGGGATAAATTTAATGATTTATACAATGGATATGTAGAACAAAAAAAATATCGTAAATCAGTGAAAGCTAGAGATCTTTGGTATAAAATATTGGATTCACAAATGGAAACTGGTACTCCTTACTTATTATATAAAGATCATGCTAATAGAAAAAGTAATCAACAAAACTTGGGAACAATTCGTAGTTCCAATTTGTGTTGTGAAATAATCGAATATTCTGATTCCAATGAAACAGCAGTTTGTAATCTTGCATCGATAGGGTTACCTACTTTCGTTGAAAATAAACAATTTAATTACGAAAAGCTTCACAAAGTGACTAAAGTAATTGTAAATAATTTAAACCGAGTTATTGATATTAATTTTTATCCAACATCAAAAAGTAGAGCAAGCAATCTCAGACATAGGCCAATTGGATTAGGAGTTCAGGGACTAGCAGATGTATTTTTTAAAATGGATATTGCCTTTCATTCGGAACAAGCTAAAGAAGTTAATAAATTAATATTTGAAACAATTTATCATGCGGCAGTAGAAAAGAGCTGTGAATTAGCTAGGGAAAGGTATGAAATGGTTTATAGCTGTTTATCAAATAACGACCGGTTCGCATTGCTAGATGGAAGTACTGAATTCGATATTCTCCCAATCTCTGTGCGGGATGAAAAAATGAAATTATGTGGTTCCTATAAGAGTTATGAAGGAAGTCCTGCATCCGAAGGAAAACTTCAATTTGATTTATGGAACGTAGAACCAAGCGAACGTTATAATTGGGGAAAATTGAAGATGCAGATCGATGAATATGGCTTGAGAAATTCTTTATTAGTGGCACCTATGCCTACTGCAAGTACTTCCCAAATTCTAGGATTTAATGAATGTTTTGAACCTATAACGAGCAATATTTATAGCCGACGTACATTAGTTGGTGAATTTATGGTAGTGAATAAATATTTGATGAAAGAACTTACTGAGTTGGGGCATTGGAATGAAAAAATAAAGCAAAACATAATTGCCAACCGAGGTAGTATACAACAACTAACTTTTTTACCGGAACAATTAAGAGAAAAATATAAAATTGTTTGGGAAATGCCAATGAAACATATTATTGATATGGCAGCCGATAGAGGAGCATTTATATGTCAAAGTCAGAGTATGAATTTGTGGATGGAAGATCCCAGCTATAATAAATTAACCTCTATGCACTTTTATTCATGGCAAAAAGGGTTGAAAACAGGAATTTATTATTTGAGAAGAAAAGCTCGGCATTCTGCTCAACAATTTACGATAGATCCTAATGATAAAAACGAGGGTATTTGTGAAATGTGTTCAGCATAAAAATTTGTTAAAAAAACGTTTGATAAAACAAATAAACTACGAAAAAATTTTTTGAAAATAGGTCAAGAATATTGTATATGGAATTTTTAGTATTATAAGGTAAGAGAGCTGCAAATCCGTATAATGACCAAAAAAATAAAAAATAGTAAAAAAGGTTATAACCAGTATTGTATTCTTTTACGTAAAAAAAATAAATAATAGAAAAATAAATAACAAATGGAATAAAACCTAATAATACTGCCATTGGAACAGAAATAATGTTTATTTCACCTAGGTACCCTAAATATAACATAAGCCAATTTAATATTAAAACAATGGGTATCCAGGAAATGTCTTTGGATAATAAAGATAGCCATGACACATTGGATTTTTTATTAGGATTTGAAATATATAAAATCAAAGTTATTAACATTGCAGGGGTAGATATGGCCCAATCTACATACCGAAAAGGAGTTATATCTTTAATGACCTTAAAATTATGGTACCAATATAAATAAAAAGAGCCTTCGATAAATTGAACTAGTAGTTCTAGGGATAATAATTTATTTAATATAGGTTTTGCAGTAGTAATAAATATACTAAAGATATTTAATACAATTGTTATTATCTGTATAAAAATGGAAAAAAAGAGAGATAATTCAATTGTATCCATTGTAAAGAAAGACTATTTTTTTTTATATAGATTTTTTATTTTTGCAGGGTGCGAAACTTTTTCGATGCCATATGGTGATACCATGCTCATTTATCCCATCTAAATGGGCTTTAGCACCATATCCTTTGTTTTTTGCTAAATTGTATTTTTGAATAAGATCTGGATTTTCTTCGCATAATATTTTTATATAATCATCTCTAGCTTGTTTTGCTAAAATAGAAGCTGCTGCTATGCTTGAATAGGAATGATCTCCTCCTTTAATACATGCAATTTCTTTTAATTGTCTGTATTTTAACATGAGATTTCCAGGCTTGAAATAGTTGCCATCTATAAGTAAATTGATTTTAAGAGTAGAACTTTTAGGAGAATCTAAAATATCTTGTATGCACTCTTTCATACATTTTTGGGTAGCTTGCAATATATTCAAATCATCAATTTCAGATTCAGTAGCATAATGAATGGACCAATTAATTGCATTTTCTTTAATATAAGAAGCTAATTCATTCATTTTTTTTTCGGATTTTATAAGTTTACTATCTTTCATCCATTCGTGATGGAAGTTTTCTTTGGGTAAAATAACAGCCGCACTATAGACTCTTCCAAATAGGGGGCCTCTCCCAGCTTCATCAACACCAATATCATGATGATCTTTATCCTCTGAATAGCAAGTCTTCATATTATACCTAAAATAACCACAAAACCATAAAAATCTTCAATTTTAAATAATATTTAAAATAAAATATATTTTCAATATATAAAATATGAATTGGAATTATTTGATAGCATTTATAGTAATTTTATTAATATTTATTTTTATTTGTTCATTTTCTAACAAAGAAGGAATGACATCATCTTCCGATAATGACTATAGTTCTTCTGATTCAACATATAATACAATGATGGATGCTTTAAATTCTTATTTTGGAGGGACACCTCAAAGTTATACTGGTCCTCAAGGTGGGCAGGTAACATCTTATAGTGGTAATAATGGCCAAAAAGGAACTACATATACTAGTCCTAACGGGAATACCTATGTAAACACTTCCTTATCAAATAATTATGATAACTATTCTCACTATAATGGCACTGCTTATCCTTTAATATACTATGGACCAAATGGTGGTACCGCTAGGGTAATTAAAACCAATAACGAGGATACTATTGTAGTTACATCTAATGATGGTCATACAGATATTTATTACATTGACAACCCAGATGACGATGATAATGATAATGATATTGAAACAAAAAAATATTATGGCCCTAATGGGGGATCGGCAAAAATGATTAAAACAGATGATGGTGAAATGGCTGTTCAAATCATTGGTCCGGATGGAAATAAAGTGGTTTATACACAATCAAGTCAAGACCAGCCCAGTAATGAGTATGACAATGTTGATGTTAATACATATGATGGACCAGCTGGAGGCCAATACACTTCAGCCACAGGGCCGGATGGGGGACAAGCCGCTTATGCACAAGGTCCCGCAGGTGGACAAGCAGCTGCTGTTACAGGACCGGATGGAAATTCAGCTTATGCGGCTCAAGGTCCTAATGGGAGTTCAATCACTGGAAATACATATGATTCGAATGCTTATGTAAACTCCCTTCCAAATGGAATACCTAGATCTCAAATACCAGATGGCGATGAAGATTTATACATATTAAAATCCGAGGTAGTTCCCCCTGTATGTCCTAAATGCCCCGATCCTATCCTAAAATGTCCCGGTGGAAAGGATTTGGATGATATTCCACCATGCCCTCCTTGTGCAAGATGCCCCGAACCGGCATTTGATTGTAAGAAAGTACCTAATTTTAATGCTGGGAGCGCTCCTTATTTACCTCAACCTGTATTGAGTGACTTTTCTACATTTGGAATGTAATAATTTATTTTAATAAGTATGTATATGGAATCTGTAAAAATTAGATGTAATCAAATTGAAGGAGTTTTGGAGGTATTAATCGTTGATTTGAAAATAGTAAAATTTATATACAATGAAACGTTGTATAATTTTGTAAAAGAACAAAAAGAACATATGATTACGTTATAATTATTATTTTTAAACAATAAATTACTAGTATAAATATATATAATGTCAAAATTATGTAGTAACGCAGCAAATTGCGGACTAAAAAAAATTCAAGATGCATTACCAGAATCATTAAAAACCAAAATTTCTCAATCTATAAATATATCCACCTATGTATTTGTAATAAAAACTAAAGAACAAGCAAAACAATTATTAACATTTTTAGAATAACAAGGATTTTCTAATATTAGTATCGATTCAAAGGGAACAAGTATTACTGCGCAGTCATCATCGGGAACAATTAATGCTAGTAATGATATAGGAACATTAGGATGCAAAGCTAGTGTGAAAGGTTTGAAATGTGGAAATTATGCAGCTAGTCAAGCAATTTGTAGCAAGCATTATATATCTAAGACTCGTCGTCGTAATAGAACATGTTTTCAATGTAAATGGGTTGGAGGGACTGATCCATGTAGAGATGGGTTGCCAAAGATGTCCTAATAATAATTAAACTAATTTATTATTTTTGTTAACAATAAATTATTTGTGTAAAATTTAATGTCAAATCTAGGAAATCAAGCTTCTAAATGTTCCTTAGACAAAGTCGCCGGGGCGTTACCACCAGCTCTAAAGAAAAGTGTTCTTCAATCATTAAACCTTTCAACATTTGTTTGGGTAATCAAAAACAGGGACGATGCGAATAAAATTGTTAAAGTTTTAAGAGAAAATGGTTTTTCAAATATATCTTTGGATGATAAAGGTACAACTATTACTGCTCAGTCGTCTTCTGGATCACAAAGTGCGGGTAATGATACTACTTGTAGTACTGGTAATTATACTTATGAATGTAGAACTAAATCAACTAGTGAATGTACAAATTATTGTTCAGCATGTGTTAATCCAGATGGTGGAGTTGGGGCTGCGTCACCTGTACTATGTCCATGTTATGTAAGTGGGGGCTATTGCTGGAACGGAAATAGTTAATTAACTAATTAAATATTATAAACAATAATATTTTTTATAATCTTATATTAATGGATAAAACTGCAATTGTCATTATTGATACTCAAGCTCCCATTAATAATTGTGAAGATGTAAAATATCCAAATTGCCAAAATAATTATCACATTTACAATGGTAAAATACAAGAATGTGCGAATTGTGTGCCTAACGTTGGTGAGTCTTGTGTATCAGCTCCAGGTTGCTAGTTTTAATTTATATATCAACAATATATAGATGAAAAATCAAACCCCCAAAAGAAAATTCTCTCGTAAATTGCGTAAATATTCCAATCCAGAACAAGTTCAAAGAATGGCACATAAATATTTAGGTAAAACTGCCAAAATTTACCCTTCAACAAAAAAAGAGAAAAAATACATGGTGTGGGATCCTAAAAACCAAAAGTGGGTTCATTTTGGACAATTAGGATATGAAGATTATACAAAACACAAAGATAAATCTCGTAGGAAAAATTATTTGACAAGATCAAGAAATATTAAAGGAGACTGGAAAAAGAATAAATATTCTCCTAACAATCTAAGTATCCATATTTTGTGGTAATTATCCAAATGATGTAGATTTGGATTTTTTATCGACAATCTTAAGAACGCATTTATTTTTCTTTTTTCCATATAATGGATGAACACAACCATTTTCTTTCGCACGCTTTTTTGTTTTTTTTAATTTAGTTTTGTCACATCGAGCTCGGAAATGTTCATATCGATTCCGAACTTGATCATAAGTCAAGTTTGACTTTTTACCTAACATTTTATTGACCAATTCGTGGAGTTCATACATGTAAACGGAAAAATTATGTCTATTTTCAAGAACTTTGGGAGTTAATGGTAATTGTTTTAAATTATTTTTTAAATTATCCCTGCAGTGTTTACATGGTAAAGTATATTTTAATAACATTATAAATTCTTTATAATAATTTTTTTGTAAACTAGTTGGATTAACTGGGTAATTAAAGCTAATTGTATGTAAATAATGCCATAATGGAGGTCCCCATATTGAAGTGATCATTCCATCACTACTTAAAAAGTCTTCTTTATTATAAATATTTTTACATTTTCTTGTTTTTACCATTATATAATAAAGAGAAAATAGAATTCGTTTAACAAAAAAATTAACTTTAGTTAAATTATATAATGCTAGAAAACGTGAATACTACCTATTTATTATACGTCATTTCGGTGTTTGTTTTGTTATTGGTATCTTATTTTGCATATTCCTATTATTTGTCCTCTAAAAACGTTAAAGCCGATGAATATGTGGCCAATCGTCGATATAAAGAAGGTGAACTTAAAAATGCTGAATTAATTTTATTTTATGTTGACTGGTGCCCCCATTGTAAGACAGCGAAACCGGAATGGGATCAAATAAAAGAACAATATCAAGGACGAGAAATAAATGGTTATACAATTATTATTTCTGAACACAATTGTACAGAAGAATCGGCAGGTAATGAAGAAATGCTTAACAAGTATAAAATAGAAGGGTATCCAACAATTAAATTATTAAAAGATAATCAAGTGATTGAATTTGATGCAAAACCTTCCAAAGATAATTTAGAACAATTCTTAAACACGGCTATCTAAATATTCAATAGCTGCTAATTTCCCTTTTTCCATCCATTCTTTCCTAACCTCTTTATTGGACATAATAGTTTTCAATAATGTTGTATCTAACGGACTTGTATCCACACGAATTATAATTTCATTTTTTAAATGTGGTTCGTCAATATGTTTTTTTATAAATTGATTAATTTTAAAGTGGCACATAGCCAAAAAATGAAAAATATTGATTTGGTCATTATCAATAAGGGTTGACTCTTGTGGTAATTGATTAATTATTTCATAACGTAAGCCGAAGCTTTCATCGTCTGTGTTTTTATGTAAACATTCTAGAGAATTATAGTTTGTTAGGAAACCACCATCAATGATATATTTATTATTTAATATTAAAGGTTGGATAAGTAAGGGAATACAACTTGTCATTTGTATGGCTTCGCTTACCTTTAAATCTGGATGAGTCTGCCAACTTAGCGTAAGTGGGTTAAGTCCATGTTCATCGTTTATTTCAACACAATTAATGTAAAGGTTAGTATTTGAGAATTCATACAACTCTTTTAATGTAATATCAACTTCTAAATTTTTTCCCTTTACCAATGGTTTAAGGAATTCGACAATATGAAATTGGCCAAATAGACCTTTGGTTTGATAGGTTTCAATTATTTTCATAGGTGAAATTTTAAATAATTCATGCCATGGTCTATTAATAAAATAATCTTCAAGTATAGATAGATCGTACTTTAATAATAGACTTACACCTATTATTGACCCAACGGATGTGCAATATATATTGTCTAACTGATTTAAATCTAAATATGATTTTTCAATTAAATGACGCAGGGCTCCAAAATAACTAAATCCAATTGCAGCGCCACCAGATAAAACAAGGTTTTTAATTACCATTTTTTTTCCTTTATTATATAAAATTATATTTATTTTATTTTTATATAAATAATAATTAAAAATAAAATTTATTATTAATAGGATTTAAAATTTTTATTTTTAATTATAAATTTATATATATATATATTATGAACATTAATTTATCAAGTTTTTTATTATATTATTTATTTGTTGAATCATTTAAATTTATTCCTCCTATTCCTAATTCATTATCCATGAAGTATTACCGAAAATTACACAACATAGGAATGTCTGTGTTGTCGGCTATAATGTTTATTGGAATTACTTATGGAACCTATACTCAGGGAAAGTTCAGTTCAATTACCGAATTAGCATGTAAACCCTATGAAAAAAATTTTATATTAGAAACTTCCGTTTATACTTTTTATTTCTCCAAATACATTGAATGGGGAGATAGTTTATTTATACATTTATCTGGTAATAAAATTTCAATGTTACATTATTCTCACCATATTACAACGGCTATATTTGTTTATTCCAATATAGAGGAATATATTAGTCCAGGAATATATTTTCCAGTTTCTATGAATTGTTTAGTTCATATTCCAATGTATTGGTATTTTGCTTACCCCAAGGGTTTTCTATCTAACCATAAAAAATTAATTACAATAACTCAAATATCACAATTCATTCTGGGGGTAATAGGCATAATTATTGCTTTAAAGGAAGAAAATTGTAAACAAAATAAATATGGAAGCGAAATAGGATTGGTCTTATATAGTATTTATGTTTATCATTTTTCATTATATTTTAATAGAGCTTATCTAAAAAATAATTAAATAAATAAATTACACTATAATTCATTTAAAAACGAAAAATAGAATTTTTTTTTTTTTCTAATAAATATATAGTAATGTATAAATTGGTTAATATTTAGAGAGATTTCATATGCGTTTATTAATAGTGATTAAATTAATGATTTTTCCTATTCAAATTGGCCTTTTTATTTATCTATTATAAAATATATCAATATATGTTATGTGTGGAATCTATGGATTGTTATGTTTAGAAAAAAAAGATTGTTATTTAGAAATACTTAACGGATTAAAAAAGTTACAAAATAGAGGATATGATTCGGCTGGAATAAGTATTTTAAGTAAAAATAACATAATTACACAAAAATTTTCTTCCGATAAAGAAAAATGTTGTTTTGATTTACTGGAGGAAAATAAAATCGGAGAAAAAAGTTTTATTGGAATAGGTCATAATCGCTGGGCAACACATGGAGCTATTTGTCAAAAAAATTCGCACCCTTTTACAAGCCAATCTGGGAAGTTTTGTCTTGTTCATAATGGAATAATTGAAAATTTTGAAGCTATAAAAACTAAATTAAAAAATAATGATTATAAATTTTATTCTGATACAGATTCAGAAGTAATTGTAAATTTAATAGACTATAACTATAGTTTATCGAATAATGTAGAATTAAGTATTAATAATACAATTCACGAACTAAAAGGAACTTTTGGATTATTAATTATCTCTGTATATGATCCTAATAGTCTATTTATCATAAAAAGAGGAAGTCCCATAGTTATTAATAAGTCTCAATCTAAAATTGAAATATCATCTGAATCATCAGCATTTTCTATTAGTAATAATGAATATTACGAAGTTAATAATAATAGTTTGGCTGTTATTGTTAAATTAGAAAATGAAATTAATATTATAACAAAAAATGATTTAGTGAAGTGTAATCGAACTTGTATCGAAAAATCTATAAATTCACCATACCCATATCCTCATTTTACTATTAAAGAAATTTACCAACAACCAGAGTGTATAGGAAATGCATTAAATAATGGAGGCAGATTTAAATTAAATAATGAATTTAAATTAGGAGGAATTGAAAATTATGAAAGTTTTTTTAAATATTGTGATAATATTATTTTTTTAGGATGTGGTACATCTTTTCATTCAGGATGTTTTGCTAATTTATTATGTAAAAAAAATAGATTATTTAAAACTTCACAAGTAATTGATGGAGCGGAGTTTAATGAATTTGATTTACCATTAACTGGAAAAACTTGTTGTGTATTAATAAGCCAGTCTGGAGAAACAGCAGATTTAATTAGATGTGTACAAATATGTAAAAATCATTCAAGTAAAGTTTTGCTGGTTGGGATAATAAATGTTGTTGATTCCTTACTCGCTCGAGAAACAGATTGTGGAATATATATAAATTCTGGTCAGGAATTTGCAGTTGCTTCAACTAAAGCATTTACAAGCCAATGTGTATGTTTAAATTTATTAATAGGATTTGTAATGCAATTACAAGAAAATTATTATATACAAAGAAAATGTTTGATTGAAAGTTTAACTAACTTTAAATCTGTAGCGTTTAATTATTTAAAGAATTTAAACTCTGTGATAGATGAATCAGTAATTTCTTTATTTCGAAAATGTAATTCTATATTTTTGTTAGGTAAAGGGTTTTCATTAATAACTGCGAAAGAAGGTTCTCTTAAAATAAAAGAAATAACTTATATTCATAGTGAAGCCTATTCTTCCAGTGCCTTAAAACACGGACCCTTTGCATTATTATCAGAAGATATGCCAGTGATAATAATTAATTGCGATCAAGAATATTATAATAAAACAATAAATGCTTACTATGAAATTAAAAGTAGAGGATCCCCGGTCTTATTAATAACAAATAAAATAGAAAATATCCATAGTGAAGAAAAAACAAAAATTATAAAAGTGCCTAGTTTGGATCATTTATCATGGATTTTAGCACTTTTTCCAATTCAAATTTTAGCTTATAAATTATCTATTTTAAAAGGAATAAATCCAGATAAACCAAAAAACTTGGCTAAGGTTGTAAGTGTAGAATAAGAATATCTAATTAATAAAAATAAATTTAAATATTTATTAATTATAATGAGTAATTTAATTGTAACAATTTTGGCAGGTGGCGAAGGTAAAAGAATGAATTCTTCTATTCCCAAGTCTTTAATTCCATTTAAAGGAAAACCAATGTTAATTAGAATAATTAACCAGGCAAGGTTATTAAAGCCATTTAAAATTATAGTGGTAGTGGGCCAAAATGAAACACAAATAAAAAAATCATTAGAAAATTATTCGGATATCGAATTTGTTAGACAACCTGAACCTTTGGGTACAGGGGATGCAATTAAATGTGTTGTTAGTAGTATTAAATTAAACCCAAAACATCAAATGTTGATACTAAATGGGGATGTTCCATTAATTAATAAAGAATTAATTTTACCATTTATATCAAAAGGTAATAATTCTGTTTTAATTGCAGAAGTAGAAAACCCCTTTGGATATGGGAGAATTATAATTAATTCATATGATAATAGTTTTTGTATTAAAGAGCATAGGGATTGTCTTCCCAAAGAATTGGAAGTTAATAAGGTAAACTCAGGAATATATTTTTTCCAAGTTAAAAATATAATAGAAAATATAGATAAAATATCAAATAATAATGCACAAAAAGAATTTTATTTGACGGATTTAATAGAAATATTGAACAAAGAAAAAATAAAAATTGAATATTATCTTATAAATAAAAATTATAACTTTAGAATCAAGGGGGTAAATACCATAGACGAGTTGAACGAATTAGAATTATTATACGATAATTCTATACCTTTTGCTTGGGAATATAGGTATATTTGAATGAATGTAATATTTTTTATCTTTAAATGTAATATTCTTATTTTTTAAATTTATATATAATCATTGTTAAAATATGTTAAAACATTTTCCAATGTTAATTCTTTATTTTTTTAAATAAAAAATAATCATGAGCTAAACCTTAAACTCCTATTCTAATTGGCAGAGGTGAAAAAAATTACTCAGCTTCTTTTTTTCTGTTGGATAAAAATTAATATCAATTACATGAATTAAGTTATTAAATACTTTTTTGTAACTTTAAGTAATTTTTAAAAATCAAATATTTTTCTTTTAGTATCCACAAAACTTGGAAATCCTAAAGATGCTAAATTGCAAACCGCTGATTCTTGTTCCTTACTATATATTCCATTATTTCAAAACAAAGGTTTAACTTCTTATTTTCCTAAATTTTTTTTTAGATGGCTTTCCCTATATTGGCATTTTCTTTATATAGCCAATTTGGGTTCCTGTTTCAATTTGAGAATTTAATATTCAAATCCAAAGTTCACGAGCCTTTATTTGACTAGTTAATAATTTATAATCAACTTAACTTTGATATACTCTTTATAATTCTTCTCCCAACCATTTCTCTAAACCAGGGCACATAACTGGCCCATTAAATACCAATAACCATCTTCTTTTAGATTTTTCATAAATAAAATTTGATATCCCTAAACCATAGAAAAGGTAGCGAGCTTTCTGCTCTTCATCTCCCTAGTTTTTGTGTTCTAAATAATAAATATTTCTCTAAGATTTGATATAACAGAAGTTTCAATTTATAATAGCATATGCCTATTCCTAAAAGCAGTAATTATAAAAAATTCTGTTGTCCGGTTAAAGTCTAACGATATGAGAAGGTTTATACCTTTATCTCTAAATTGTATTGGATAAGCCAATTCTAGGGATATGCACCTTCAGAATAAACCTCAGTATATGAAACTTTCATTAATTTTATTCTATTATAAAAATAATGGAAAATGTTTTTACTCTAGATAAATTCGATGACTTTAGTGAAAAGATAAATATAGATGATTTGTATGAATCAAAAAAATCAAGAGATATAAATACTTTACATTTATACCAAAAAATATTAAATCGAGTCCATGCCAGAATCAAGCTGACGTCTAAGCAACGTAATACGACAAATAATTGTTGGTACGTGGTGCCAGAAATAATGATAGGAATACCTAAATATGATAATGCCGGGTGTATTGCATATATAATTAATAAATTAAAAGAAAATCATTTTCAAGTACAATATTACCATCCGAATACTATATTTATTAATTGGAACCATTGGATCCCGTCTTATATACGAAATGAATACAAGAAACAAACGGGACAAACTATAAATGAATTTGGAGACACAATAGAGGATGTAAAAGAAAATGATTCAAATTTACCTCCCATGTTAATATCTAACATTGAAGTAAAGAAGGAAAAAAACACCAAAAATTACAAACCTATACATAACTACATTCCTTCTGGGAATTTTAATTAAAATATTAGAATATATTAATCTATATGAAGGAAAAAACGAGAAAACATATATTTAAGAATATTCATAAAACAAAAAAAAATATTAAATGTAGTGTCGCAACATATAAATCTTTCGAAAACGAATTTGAAAAAACACATGATGTTTCTAATCCAGTTAGTAAAGAGGTTTTGAAAATATTTAATACTCCTTACGCACCTTCTAAAATAACACCCCAATCTGATTTCTATTCTTACATTAATTATTCATGGTTGAGTAAACAAGACGAAATTGCACGTACACAAGCGAAGAAATTTTATTCACAGATTGATAGCTTCAGGTTAGTACAGGAAAAAGTATACTATGAACTAATTGATCTGGTAAAACTATATATTAAAAATAATTCCAATGATACAGCACAAAATTTAGATTCGCTCTATAAATCCTTTTTAAGAGCCGATAATGAGAGATTTATTAAACAGAATATTGTTTTGGTAATAGAAAAATTGAATCAACTAACCAAAACAGGAACATTAGTGGATATGTTGGCATTTTTAAATTCAAACGAGATATTTAGTTGGCAATCTCCAATTGTCTGGTCGATGGAACCCGATGATAAAAATTCCAAAATATATCGTTCAAAAATAACCCCACCTCAATTGTCTATCTATGATTATGAATTGTACATTGAAAATACCAAAGATGACCAAAATACAAAAAAATATAAAAAATTATTCAAACAAAGATATTTACAATTTATTAACCAGGTTTTGGAAGTTGGTTTTGGTAAAAATCATAATTATAAAGCAGAGGATGTTTGGGAAATTGAATATCGTTTACTAATAGCAATGGGATGTACAAGAGTGAAGAAGGATTCGAAAGAGTATTATAATAAGGTGTTATCGAATGAGTCTGAAAAATATGGGCTCAATTGGAAAGAATTTTCAACTAAATTAGGATTTAGAAGTGTTCCATCTTTTTACATTAGTACAAGCTTAAATTATGAAACTTGTATAATGAAAGAATTAGAAAAAAACTGGAAAAGTAAAGAATGGGTTACCTATTACGCATACATAATTGTAAAACAAATTATTCGATTTGATGAAAAATATAGACCCATATATTTTAATTTTTTTGGAAAGTTTGTTTCTGGACAACAGGTTATTTTCCCAAAGGAAATTTACCCTATTTTTGGATTATCTATTGCATTTAATACATTTTTAACTAAGGAATATGTAGCCGCCAACAACAAGCCGGAAGTCATTAACTACGTCCAGAATCTGGGAATTGACCTATTGCAAGTTTATAAACGAATAATAAAAAGAAATACATGGCTTTCTCCATCAACTAAAAAATATGCATTGTTAAAATTAGAAAAAATAAAATTAGTTATAGGAAAGCCACCGGTGATGATTAATGATCCAAATCTTACCTATGATCCAAAGGATTGTTGGAAGAATATGGAGAAAATAACCAATTGGAGACTAAATAAATTAATTAGTTTAGAAGGAAAACCAGTGATTGACTTTCCGGTGGTTGATTGGAATTTGTTCAAATTGGCGGGTTCTCAGGCTTATGTGGTTAATGCTTATTATACACCTGTTGAAAACAAAATTTACGTACCTTTAGGGTATTTACAAAAGCCTTTTGTAGATTTAAATGAAAGAGGTATTGAGTATAATCTTTGCCATATAGGATATACATTGGGACATGAGATGAGTCATAGTTTGGATGACATGGGTAGTAAATTTGATTATAATGGAAACTTGAGAAATTGGTGGACAAAAAAAGATAGACGTGTTTTTAAGAAAAAAGTTAAGAATGTAATAGATCAATATGAAAAATTTGCAAGTTATGATGGAATTGTTATGGATGCGTCGTTAAGTACTGGAGAAAATTTGGCTGATATTTCTGGATTAGCCATTTGTACTGAATATTTAAGGGACTTCCAAGTAAAAAATAATGATATTAATCCTATAAGTTATATTTCATTTGAGGCCTTTTTCACTTATATAGCTATTGCAAATCGACAAAAAATATATGATGAAGCAATAAAAAGTCAATTAAAAATAAATCCTCATCCAATGGACAAGTATAGGACAAATTGCCCACTGAGTAGGTTGAAAATCTTTCAAAGTATGTATAATATTAAGAAGGGAGATCAAATGTACTGGTCAAATACCGATACTATTTGGTAATTTTAGGAAAATATAATTTTTTTGTTTAGTTAATATATAGAAATGGCATATACCCACCGAAGAAGTAGAAGTCACCACGGAGGATCTCGTCGCCGACACGATCACCACATGTCAAGTAGTCACCACGGAGGAACTCGTCGCAGACACCACTATCACCACCACCACATGGCCAGAAGTAGATCTATGAAAAGAGCAGCTGCACGTTCAGCTTCAAGAGCAGCCGCAGCCGCTAGATCTGCATCCAGAGCCGCCTCTAAAGCAGCTTCCAAAGCTGCCAGAGCAGCAAGATCCGCTTCAGCATCTAGAGCTGCTTCTGCTGGAAGAGCAGCCTCAGCTGCCGCGGCCCGTGCTGCCCATGCTGCAGCTGCTGCAGGAAGAGCCGCTTCCATGTCTGCTGCTGCAGGAAGAGCCGCTGGAAGACACTAAGAAAGTAAATTAATTTATTAAATAAATTATAATAGTTTATTTAATAAATATTGAAATATCTATAGGCCATTTTAATTAGTCCACCCTTTCTACATTTGGTTTTGTTTTTTCTTGATTTTCGTTTTCTTTTAGATGTTTTTAGTCTTCTTTGAGTCCTTCTCTTTTTTCCTGCATTTTGTATTAAACCATAGGGATTTGTATACGCATTCCCCGTTCCGTCTAGGTTTTGTCCATTGTATAAACTACAATTACTCATTTGTATTAAAAGAAGAAAATAATTTTTCTATAATTGATACTATTCATTCTTGCATTGAATTATCATTAATTATTAAATAGAAAATAACTTAGCTTCCCGTTGTTTTGTACAATATTTTTTTATTAAGGCAATTTTTTGAACAAACGGATTTGCATTTTACACTACAATAATTATTACTATTGATACAAGTCTTATTGCATGATAAACATTTATGATTTATTAAATTTTGAGAAAAACTAAGCTTGTAGGCCAAACCCATGTCTCTATGAAAATGGCAAAATAAGTGGCTTGTTTTCACTTTGCACATTCTATTGGATTGAGTACGGCAAATACATTTTTTATTATATTTGTAATTTATAAATTTATGTTGTAAAAAGGATAAAATATTGATAATTATTTCATCGGGTAAATAGATTATTAGCATTGTTATATTTAAAAAGTTTTTATAAATTAAAATATTTCCGCATAAAGTTTATCTTTTTCTTTCAATAATAATTCAATTTCCAAACTGGATATTTCAAATATTTTTTGTTCAACTAAAGCCTCATAAATTTTATTTGTAGTATCAATAAATTCTTCACAATCTATATTTTGTGTAAGAACCAGAGTTCGTATTTCATTATTTAAGGTGTTTAACATTTCCGTATTTAAACTATCATTTATTGAAATTTTTTCGTCTTTTAGGGAGAATAATATATCTAAATAAGAAATAAGTTTTAATTGGGTTTCTTTATTTTTTTGAAAAAAAGTAATAATTGTGGAACCATATAAACCTATCATGCTTAACTTATTTATTTCAATAGGTTTTTCAGCATGATGAATAAAACTATCAAATGAATCAGTGAAGGTATCTAAAGAATTTTCGTTCCCTAGACTTTTATTAAACAAGTCTAAATCAGAAACATAAATGTTGTTAATTTGTTTTTTTATTTCATCGTTGGTAGAATCTGAATGGTATAATAAATCTAAATCTTTTATTTGATCGCGAATATAAGTAAGGATTGGACTTTTTATATCACAATTTGGCAAAATATCGATATTTGGATTAGTAGGTATTTTAATACTTGAAAACAAAATATTGGAGGATGGATCTTTTACCAGAACAGGATTCACATTTAAGAGAATACAAGCGAACAAATGAGCAATTTTTGTAAATAATACAGCTAATGAATGGGCAGGTATACTCCTGATTTCATAATATTTGGATAAAACTTTAGTTAAGATAGATATTAATTTTTCACAATATTTTTTACTCATTAATTTATTTAAATTTCTCCAAGATAAACTAAATATATAATAGCTAACAATAAAATTTAAATCATCAATATCACTATTTTTGGAAATAAAGTTTCCCATTATATAATCACTGATAATAAAATAAAATTGAAAGTTTTTTTTATAAATAAAATTTTATACAATTGATTAATGAGTAAATCAGAAAAAACGAAAAAAATACGAAAAAAATCATTGCAAAATAAAGCAGATTTGTGGAATCAATTTGAAGAAGAGTGTTATAAAAAACAACCTTTAGAATGTGTATATAGGAATGTTGGTGACAGGGAATATTGTGAAAATTGTAAAGCATCGTTAGCCTTTTCTGAGGAAGGTTTTTTAACATGTACAAATAATCAATGTGGAATTATCTATAAAGATCTTATAGATTACACTCCTGAGTGGCGTTTTTATGGGGCTGATGATAATCAGTCTGGAGATCCAACGAGATGTGGGATGCCCATAAATCCATATCTTCAGGAAAGTTCCTATGGATGTAAAGTAATTGGTGTGGGAAAATCTAGTTTTGAAATGAGAAAAATTCGTAGGTATACAGAGTGGCAATCGATGCCTTACAAAGAAAAAACAATTTACGATGATTTCCAAAGAATTACCTTGATGGCACAAAATAGTGGAATTCCAAAACTTATAATAGATGATGCAATCCATTATCACAAAAGAATTGGTGAATATAAGCAGAATTTTCGCTCAGACAATAAGGAAGGATTGCTTGCAGCTTCAATTTACATAGCTTGTAGGAAGAATAATTATCCACGAACTGCAAAAGAGTTGGCATCTATATTTCATTTGGATATAGCAAGTGCAACAAATGGTTGTAAAAATGCACAAACAATAATTAATATTTTAGAAAAAGATATGGATCAATCTGAAAAAACAAATTTAGGCCAAACAAAGCCAGAATGTTTTATAGAAAGATACTGCACAAAGTTAGGATTTAAATATGAATTGATTCAATTATGTAAATTTATCGCTATTAAAATAGAAAAACAAAATCTAATGCCAGAAAACACACCTCATTCAATAGCAGCAGGAATAATTTATTTTATAGCTACAAAGTGTAACATTAATGTAGAGAAAAAAGATGTAAAATCAATTAGTGAAATAAGTGAGGTTACAATTAATAAGTGTTTTAAAAAATTGGATAATATTAAAAATAATTTAATTCCAAAAGTATTGATTGAAAAATATAATATTAAATAATAGTTTTAAATTTAAAAATTTATTCTATAATTTAAACATGAGTATTCCCGAGATAGTTTTTATAATTCCTTATCGTGATCGGAAAACCCAAAAATTTTTTTTTTGCAAACATATGGAGTATATTTTAGAAAATGAAAATTACCAAATTTTTTTTTCCCATCAAGATGATAAAAGACCTTTTAATAGAGGAGCATTAAAGAATATTGGATTTTTGGCAATAAAAGAAATGTATCCTGATCATTATAAAAATATTACATTTGTGTTTCATGATATTGATACATTACCTTTTGATAAAATATTAGATTACAAAACAAAGTTAGGTATAGTTAGACATTTTTATGGGTTTGATCATTCCTTAGGAGGCATATTTTCTATTAATGGAAGTGATTTTGAAGAAACGTTAGGGTTTCCTACTCTTTGGGGATGGGGAATGGAAGATTCAATTATGCAAACTAGATGTTTAGAAGCAAGATTACAAATTGATAGAAACCAGTTTTATAAAATAGGGAGTCCGGAAATTTTACACTTATTTGATGGAGTTCAAAGAATAATCAATCCTGGAGAACAGATTAATTTGGGAAAAAATATTAATAATCTTAACATGTCTTGTTTGTCAGAAATGGATTTTTCTATTGATATAGAATCATCTAATCCGATTGATAATATATTTATAACTAGTAATAAAAGAATTTTTTATATAAATATAAAAAACTTTAAAACAATAAATAAGATAGCTGATCATTTTTATAAATATGATCTCCGCCATCCAATGGATAAAATTATTAAACCTAATCCAAAAGACAAAATTTTTAGTCAACAAGAAGCTTCCGACTGGACCGATATTCCATATTACCCTACAAAAGAAGAGAAAAAGAGATCGGTTCGATTTTCATATGATACCTATTTGCCTAAAAAACAAGTTCCTTTATTTTCTGCCGAATATGCAATAGTGAACAAAATTAAACCTAGAGCTACTACTTCTGCAAGAATAGGTTTAGGAGGAATAATAAAATAAATAAAAATTTAAAAATAATAATATTCTATTTGTTATAATGTGGTACACCTATCCAATTTATTACATTAATTTAAAAGAAAGGGTTGACAGGAAAAATCATGTGGAAGCTCAGTTGAGTAGATTGGGGTTAAAAGGTAATAGATTTGAAGCAATTAAAATGGCGAATGGTGCAATTGGATGCTCAATGAGTCATTTAAAATGTTTACAACTTGCAAAAGAAAAAAACTATGATCAAGTTATGATTATAGAAGATGATATTTCCTTTTTAGATCCGGATATATTTAAAAATAATTTACAAAGTTTTCAAGAAAAACATAATAATTGGGATGTATTATTATTAGGAGGAAATAACATTCCTCCATATGTAGAGGTAGATCAAACTTGTATTAAAGTGACTCACTGCCAAACAACAACAGGATATATTGTTAGAAAGCATTATTATGATACCATAATTCAAAATATTAAAACAGGCATAAATTATTTATTAAAGGAACCAGAAAAACATTTTTTCTATGCAATTGATAAATATTGGATTAATTTGCAAAAAAGAGATAAATGGTATTTATTAATTCCTCTTTCTGTGGTTCAAAAACCAGGATATAGTGACATTGAAAAACGAGAAACAAATTATGTTCATATGTTAACATCTATAAATAAAAAACCTATTTACAAGTCACCTAGTTTGCCATATCCTTAAAGTATAAATTAGTATTTAATGATAAATAATTAATTTTGAATTGACTAGGAAGATAATGACCTATCGAATAATCTTCGAAATATTCTGATTCAATATGGGATTTTGATTTAATTAATGCCTCAACCGCCAACTGGGATAATAAATAAAATCTTCCATTGCAATAACATCCTTTTTTTAATAGAAGGTCTCTAGGTAGCTCAGGGTGGAAATTGTAGTAATCACTAATAGTATCTTCATTTAAAGTGACCATCATCCCTCCATAATGAACATTGCTATTTTTTTGCAATGAAACGCTAACAAAAGGAAAAAATTTTGATGTCTGAAGCATTTGATCATCATCAGTTTTATAGATGAATTTATAATTAAATAAATCGTTAATGATTTTATAGGCATTAATAACTTTTTTTGGTAAATGGTTGTAATCATCTTCAGTTTTAATAATTAACAATTGATCACTTTCTATTAATTTGTATGGTTCTTCTAAATTAGGATCCCCAACAACGTGTAGGTAATAAATATATGGTGGTAAAAAAGGAAGCCAGGTTTGTTTTTGGCGTAAAGCTTTATTCTTATATTTTTGACAATTCATAATTAGTAAAATAAATTCATGAGAAGGTTTTTCCATAATTATATTAAATTCATTTATTTAATATCATTTTTTTTAACTAAATAGATTATTTTTTCGTACTAATACTTACCCAGTCTGTTGGAAATAAATCTGTGGTATCGTGCTCTAATTTTGGACCAAACCAAACGGATGGATAACATACCTTTTTTTGAGGGCTATAATTAAAATAGGCACTCCACCAACTGAAAGTACTATTTGCTATTATATTATATTTACAACAACTCATTAAAATTAATTGTTCCCAGTCGGAAAATTCATGATCAATAGCTATAAATTCATTTTTATAAAATTCTTTTAAATATTCAATTGATTTTTCTACTTGGTCTTCCTCGCCCTTTTGGTAAAAGTATAAAATTGGTGTAGTTTCGAAATTTTCAATAGACTTTTCCATGTGTTTAATAGCATTGTAATAATAACGATTTGGTAAAATAGGATGGCAATCTTGAATCTCTTTATAATCTCCAATACGAAAATGCAAACTAATAATATTAGAAGATTTTAATTTTGATTTTTTCCAAACTTCTTTTTTATAAAAAGGTAGATTAAGTTTCTTAAATAACACATTTTTATATTTTTCAAAATATTTATAGCTTTGATAATAACCATATAATTTATAATTCAATTGTTTATTGGACAAAACAACTGGCTTATAGCTAAAAACGGGTTCATTTACCAACATAAATTGTTTATCAAAATCCTCAATTAACATTCTATGGCTTTTTTCATCTTCCTCTTTATCCCATCCTAAAAAATAGTAATAAAGTGGACTATCCAAATAATTTTTGGATCGATGTTGTTTGTCTTTAATATATGCCATGCAATTAAATTTATAATCCAATCCGTGATCCATTGCTATTGCAGTACAGGAAAATATTTGAAATAATTGGTTTCCTAACCCACCCATAATATGAATAGTAATCATAATATTTATTAATTATTAGCTTTTAATTTATTTTTTTATTAATAAAATATACTAAAAAACAATTGGTATCTTAAAATTCAGCTGCTAAATCAAAAATATTATCGTCTTTTTGTGGATTAGTTAATGAATACGCATCAACTCTTTTTTCAAAAAAATTGGTTTTAGATTCTAAACTGATAAATTCCATAAAGTCAAAAGGGTTCTTAGCAGAATATATCCTACCAAATCCAAGTTGAAGAAGAAGTCTATCAGCAACAAACCTAACATATTCTGACATTAATGTAGCATTCATTCCTATTAATCTACAGGGTAAAGCTTCATTAATAAATTCAATTTCAATTTCAACAGCCTCATTAATTATTTTTTTTACATTAGCTTGTTTCAAAGGAGAATCCATTTTTTTGAACAATAAAATTGCAAATTCGGTATGCAATGCTTCGTCTCTTGATATTAATTCATTCGAAAATGTTAACCCTGGCATTAATCCTCGTTTTTTAATCCAATAAATACTACAAAATGCACCACTAAAAAATATTCCCTCTACACATGCAAATCCAATAAGTCGTGTGGCAAAATCATTTTTGTTTTCGTCCATCCATTTTTGTGCCCATCTGGCTTTTTTTTCAATACAAGGAAAATTATCTAAACTATGGAACAATTTATGTTTAAGATCGTTATCTTTAATTAGCGTGTCTATTAGTAAACTATAAGTGTGGGAATGAATGTTTTCCATTGCAATTTGGAATCCATAAAAAGCACGAATTTCACTCGCTTGAGTTTCATTCATAAATTTCATGGCTAGATTTTCCAACACAATACCATCACTTGCTGCAAAAAAAGCTAATATCATGCTTAAAAAATAACGTTCATCATTTGACAATTTTTGCCAGTCTTGAATATCTTTGGATAAGTCTATTTCCTCGGGTCTCCAAAAGAGATCAATCTGTTTTTGATACATAGTCCATACGTCATTGTGCTTTATAGGAAACATTACATATCGTGATTCGTCTGGAGAAAGAAAATCGGACATTGTATATAAATAAGAAAATATTTCTAAATAAAAAAATGCCGAAAATATATATAATGGAAAATTGCAATATTCAAATTGAAGTAGGAAATCCCCAAGTTCAAATGAAAGATATAGAAAGATTAATAAATGAAAAAAAGAAGTATATTCTAAGAAAAAGAAAAGAAATATCAGAAAAGAAAAAAATAAATAATTTTTTGCATGGAATAGAAGGTGATTATAATAAATTTTATAATTATATTTATAATGAAAAATTAGAACAAAAAAAATCAATGCACTTGTTATTAGATTATTTGAATACATTGTCTACTAATCAAAAATTAATTGAAGAAGAAGATTTATTGTTAGAAAAGAATAGAAATATGGTGCTAGGGGAAATTGATCTTTTAAAGAATGATCTTGAAGAAATTATTTCTTAATAGAAAATAATATATTTGAATATATTAATGAGTAGTTTTGATCCGTCAACATTGAATACTACTTTGGAGCAATTATTGGGAAAAGCAAATAATTCCAAATCTTCAATACAACGTTATTTTGAAAATAACAGGACTTTTTTGAACCAATTAAGGGAAAAAATGAATCAATTAAACCAAATAATTAGTGTATTAAAATCTAAAGATTTTAGTCAATCAACTCAAAGAATTAGGGAATTATCAGATCAATTACAAAAACAAACAAACGAATTGCAAAACTTACGAAATCAACTTTCAACTATTGATCAAGAAGTAACGCGATTGAGAACTGAAAATGAAAATGTTAGAAACGAGCTACAACAAGCAAACTCAAGCAAAGAAGAATTTCAAAATCAAAGTAGAGATTATCAACAGCAATTACATAGATTTATTCAACAGCAAGCGCCTATATTAGAGAAAATGAATGAGTTAAATGCAAACATAGATGAAAACATGCAATTATTGGAAACCTATTCATCTGAAGCCACTGATCCCAATTTACTAACTCAATTAGAACAGATGAGTAATACAATAGAAGAAATAATAAGAACAATTGATCAAGGGAACCAAAGAGCGGGAAGATCAAGGAATAAAAAAACATCAAAATATAGAGGTAGAAATAATTACAATAGTAGGAATACTAGGAAAATGAGAGGGGGATGGAAATATTCTGGAAAATCAAATGGGTCTTCAAGCTATAAATCATTGGTATCTTCTGGTAAATCAAGCACGTCAAAAAAATATAGTAGAAGTGATAGTAGTAGTAGAAGTAGTTCAGGGTCTAAGTACAAATCAAAAAAAAAAATATAATATATTTTATTTATATATATTATGTTGAGCAAGAAAATGACTGGAAAATTAAATAAATTTTTTGATAATAATATTTTATATTATATAGTAATTGTATTTGCTGTTACAACTATATTAGGTTTCTTGTTTTTGCGAAATTGGAATGCAATCATCTTTTTTATATTAGTCGGTTTTATTACTTCATTTATAACTGATAATGTAACTATTATTCTCTTGGTAAGTATTATTTTAGCTAATCTTATTTTGTTGAAAACAACTAAAGAAGGAATGGAATCATCTGCGTCTTCAACAGGTGATAATACAGGAACTACATCATCGACTTCTCCAGTATCAAATTCGGATGTTGTTACCAATATTAAGGAAAAAAAAGATGAGGTTGTTTCAACTAATGATATTACAACCCCATTAACGAGTTCTACTTCAGGGGAGGTAAGTAACGTCGCCACCACAAACTCATCTGGAACAGATAGTACAGAAACTATGCAAGATATGAATATGGTTAGCGTTCATAAAGATACTAATAAGAAGAAGAGGATAGATTATGGGTCCACTTTAGAAGCTGCGTACGATAATATAGAATCTATGTTGGATAGCGATGGTTTAGGAAAATTAACAGAGGATACTAAAAAATTAATGGATCAACAACAAAAGTTATATAAGAGTATTGAAAGTATGGCACCAATGGTTTCTGATGCCAAAAAAATGTTAGAAGGATTTGATATGAGTAATTTAAATAACCTTGCAAATATATTACAAGCCCCTAAAAAAAATAATTAAAGTAACTTTATTTTTTTGGTAAAAATTAAAATACTTTTATAAATTATAATAATGTCGTGCCAAAATCCTCCTCCTCCTCCTCACCAACCATCTTGTTGCTCAGCCCCTTCTGGTACTAGACCAGGAGCCTGCTCCAATACCTACTTTTCTTGCCCAGTTGTTTGTACTCCTAGTATTCCTAGTTGTGATGCTCTACCACCTGCAACTTGCTTAACAGCTGCTTTGGTAGTATTTGTAATTGGCATTCTTAAAGACCCATCCGTTCTTTGTGAATCTTGCGATGATGGTGAAACAGGTCAAATAATCTGCATTGATAGATGCACTATTCCATTCACTGGTCAACAAGTTACTAAAATTAAAGTTGATCTTTCATCTATCCCAGTTCCATCTTCCGTCCCATGCACTCTTCCTGCATTCACAATAACTGTTTATGAAAAATGCGGAACTGTCTGGTTTAAATTGCCCAACGCATTATTCTTAGATCTATGCTACGCAGCTGACTATCCAAGTGATATCGGATCCGTTAGTATCACGATGCCAACTGGCTGCCCCAAAGCTTACACAGCTAGGATTCTAATTGATGGATTCTGTTATCCAATCAACGTTAAGGCAACTTTTACTGATGAGTTAATTGCTCAATGTGGATGCCCACCATATTTGGATCACATGCTTGACCTACAAATTGATTCTTCATTCCAAAAATACTTAAACACACAACAATTACAATGCCTAGATTATAACACTTTACTAGTTCTTGGTTTCCAAACTATCCTTTCTCAAATAAAAACAATTTACCTTGGATATGTATTAGCCAATATCCCAGAAGTAAAGGAGGCGTGTGGGTGTACCCAATGTTCAATTGGTAATAGCTGCACCACTGCTCAACAATCATGCCCATACTCAACCTCAATGTCCAGTTAAGTAATTAAAAAATTAATTTAAAATAACAATAAATTGAAAAAAGAAAATAATAATTAATGTAGTTTAATTATTATTTATGTATATATATTATGAAAAAGTGTCCTAAAGGAATAATATGTATTAGCAATTATTATTTTACTATTGGAATTATAATTTTAATTATAATTACTTTTTATTTTTTTTCAAAAAGCAATTCTACAAATAATAAATCTATCGAACAAAATATAATAGTTCAAGACTCAGATTCTAACAATAACTTAACTCCTAACAGATTGGGAGGGTTTGGTTTTGTCCCAAATTATCCATATAATAATTTGCCCGGATCGGTTTTATTAAATCCCTTTTCTCCTCCATTAAAAGATGAAAGATATTTCGTTCCAATTAACATTCCTACTAACATTGGAGCAGTTGAGACTTCATATAGGCAATTGGGAATTTTAACCCCTTTAAACGGCGAGAAAAAAAATGAAGTTTTGCCTCTGATGGGAAGACCACTTTTTACCAATCGTCAAAAATTCCAATATTATACAATTAGTAATCAGCACAATAATGTTAAGTTACCTGTTATTGTGAAAGGAAGAAGTGGAACATCTGAATATGGAGTAGATGAGTTATATACTGGAGATACGATTTATTTGGAAGGATTAGAAGAACCATATAGATGCAATGTTTACGAAAATGATACAATTAGATATTTACCTTATCTTTAGAAATATAATTTCTTTTTAATGTTTTAGTACCTTTTATTTTTCTAATTTTTTTAGTTAATTTATTTTTAAATAATCTATTTATTTTCCTTGATTGATTTTTCGATTTTATACATTTTTTATATCTTCCTCGTGACATTATCATTTCCATAAACTAGGAATATAAGATAAATTTTATTTATTTACTTATATTATTACCCAATGTCTTGTACTAATGCATCATCACCTATTGATTTAACGATCACAAATATTCAGGGCAATTGTGATATGAAATGTGATTATAAGTTTATGTACCCAAAAAGTTCCCTAATTGCAACTCACCAGAATAATTATATTTCTATTTCCTATGACGATGCTACATTGCCTCCTGTAGTGTATAATTCAATTAAATATAAAGTAAATAAAGTTAAACTCTATTCACCTTCTATTCATACTTTTTCAGGAAATACAGCTGCCGCCGAATTAATTATTGAACATTCGTCTACTCAGGGTACAAATTCCCTTTTTGTTTGTGTTCCGATTGTATTAAGAGAAGGAAATAGTGAAGTTAGTTCTTTATTAAATAAACTGATTACTGGATTATCTTCCAATGCACCTTCGGATGGAGAATCTACATCTGTGGCAGTTGATAATTTCACTTTAAATTTGTTTGTTCCTTATAAACCTTACTATTCTTACACTGCGACAAACTTTTCTATTCCTTGTGATCAAACAATAGACTATATTGTATTTGATATCAATAACATTCAGGATATTAATATTAAAAAAGACGATTTAACTAAACTTAATCAGTTAATCGGTAATCCAGGTTTTCCCATAGTCAAAGGTACTCCCTATTTTTTTAATAAAAATGGTCCAGGTACGATCGGTGGCGGAGATGATATATACATTGATTGTAAGCCAATCAATAAATCTGATGAAAATACTACTATTATTACTGGAGAGGAAAATAATCAAGATATAAATATTAAGGATATTCTCTCTAGTCCAATATTCCAATTATTAATCGGTATTTTAATTTTTTTAATTCTTATGGTTTTAATAAAAACAGGAATTAACTATTTTTATCATCAAAGCATAGAATTTAATAATCGATTTAAATAATTAATGACAAAATTTAAACACCCAATTCCTGGGTCGACTTTGCCATTCTTTCTTCATTAATTTTTTAAACATTACAAAATCAATATCTGAGTCTGGTTCGTAAGGCAATATCTTCCCTTTGGAATCCTTATAGTCAAAATAATCATAATGTTTCTTATTATTTTGGTCATACATATAACATTGAATAGTTATACACGTTTTATCTGCCCTAATATTTTTTAATTGATGAGTTTGATTTAGTTGGGGCGTTAGCCAGGTTACGTCTTCTTTATTAAAATTAGCTTCTCCAAATGATTTTACATTCTCAGTACAATTGGACAAAAACGGGTATAGTTTGACATTTATTGATCCATGTAACACACGAATTATTGCACTGGCATCGGCGTGACTATGAATTGGGGAGTAATGACCACTTGGCCATATTTCCATCACATATGGAATACCAGGTGATTCGCCACTATTTTTTCCCAATGTAATCCTTAAATAAGTTTCTTCTAGATTTGGAACATTTGGATTAAACTCCGTACTTTTTTCCTGTAATTTTTTGTTACACCAACATCCAGGTGTAGCAATGCTATATTCAATAGCCTTTGAAAAATCCGGAAAGTCTGGTGTATTTAATATGAATTTCTTTCCAGAAATACAATCATATAATTGTTGACAAGTCGGATTTAAAAAAGAATGTGGCATATATTTATTTTCTGCTACATCCTCCATCGAGAGTTGATTTGTTTCTTTGACAAAAAGAGGAACCGAATTTACTATTGGATCCCTGTAAATCGATTTAAATGAAACATTTTCGCATTCAGAAATTTCTACGAAACTTTCCATCGCTTTTTTTACTTTCTTTTCATGTTCATCTTCTATACTCATCGGTCCAAATACATCTAATTGTAATAATATATCTTTAATCTGCCCAATCTTAAAATATTTTGTTTCCAACCTAGCTTCACCTAATCCACCCATATATATTTGATGTTGGCTATCCACACTAAACCAATAAATGGCGTTTTCATCATCTATAATTGGCTCTTCAAATTCTTTTACAATGGCTTGTGCTTCAAAAGAATAACAAATTTCAATTGTTATTTTTTTACCATGAGTAACTTTGACTATATTATTATTTTCTTTATTTTTAATGGAAAATTTTAATTGTCGATCCCTGTATTCAGGTTTATAAATTATGGTTCCTTGCCCATGAACAGGAAGCACTAAACTACTTTCCATTTACAATTCTTTGAATAATAATCTTTATATTAATTTAATAAATTTTCAATTTAACTAACAAGTCAACAACTTGTCTTGAAAATTTTCCATCACTCGGATAATGAATCCCAGCTTTAATTCTGCATTCGTCACACTTAATTGCTATATCATAATATAATTCTTTTAACTCTGGGTTACATCGTGATAAAATATGGTACAAATAATAAGCTTGAAAAGCATGGCCAGCCGGGAAAGCAGGAGTTTTGCCGGTTGCTGATTTTAAATTACGTATACGAGAATCGAGTTGCCAAGGACGTGCCCGATTAATAAAGTATTTCAATAATAATAGTACTAGTATAATTTTTGGTTGAAGAATTATTTCTTCTAATTTGCATTTACTTAAATGTGTATAAGGTAAAAAAGCATTAGATACAGATTCATCAGTTAAATAAAAAAAAAATTCCATTTTTCGATCTCGTTGTTGGGTAAGTTGATAAACTACCTCACTCTCTAGAGAATTATTAGTATAAAATGGAATTGATGGAAGAAACCAATAATAGCGTGGATAAATAGAAATTAAATAACTTATAATAATAAAAATTAAAAGTAAATAAACCATATATATTATTTTTATTATTTTAAACTCGTAAACATTCTGGTAATTGATTATTATATTGATTTATAAAATTTATTCGTTTTGCTTTTTTAGTGTTATTATAAGATATTATAATAGGACTTACCATTATTGGTGATAAAGCTAGTAGGCAAATGGTTAATTCAAACAACATTTAAATTAAAAAGATATATTGAATTTAAATAATAATAATTATAGATCAATTTTTTTTATTATTAAATATTAAACTTTTTCAATATTCGCGGATTGATCATCCGGAACAATACTCTGGCGATTTTCAATTTTAAAAATTATATAACATTTGTAAAATTGAAAAAGAACAATCAAACTTAGTATTATTATTGCGAAAACAATTAAAATTTGTCTTATTATATAATCAACATATGCAACCATTATTTATTAAATTATTATAAATTAATTGGAAAGAAAAGTTTATCAATTTTAAATTTAAACATCAATCACATATTTAATTCTATTGAGGAATTAGGAGTATTGTGGAAATTATAATTTATAATGAATAATTTTAATTAAAAAGGTGATAGAGCTCCAAAGAATAATTATATTTAGTAAATCACTAATTCCTAAGCATTTTTATATCTTCAATATTCCAATCAATATTATTATTTGGGTAATATGCATTTTGTTAAATTTATAATATTGTCTATATCAGAATTATCTAATAAAATATTCTCTTTATTATCTTTATTTACATTAATATAAAAATATAGAAATCGAATTTGATTTGCATTGCCGTAAAAACACGGGTGACGATCAGGTGTGAGTTCGATAAAAATGGGATTTTTTTTACAATAAATCATATTTTTTAATAGTGAGCCGTGTGCTCCTATTATAAAAACCGCATTTGTCCAATAGTGGAGCATTATATCAAACTCTTCGGAGCCATCAATAACCATAAGATTATTACAAATTTTTTTTAATTTTTCTATTAATTGATTTTCATTTTTAATTTCTCTGCCATATCCTCCTCTTTTCAAATATAAACTATAGTTTTCATTAGAAAATTTAGATTGGTTTAACGAATAATTGAGATTAAATGATAAAAAATTATCTAAAAACCCTCTAAAAATATTTTTAATAATAAGAAAATTTATATTTTTGAAAAAATAGGTTTTATTTAAATTAATTTTTAACTCCTGTTTGTGGGCCGGAAAAGATAGATTATATTTTTTAAAATAATAAGAAATATTAGAAACTCTATTTCTAGGTAAATGAAATAATACGTATTTTTTATCTGGCTTTAAAGATGAAATTCTATGCATAACATCCCAAAATTCACCAAAATTATAAAAACCATATATGTAGTCCAAATATAAAATATTCTCATCTTTAATTTCAACTTTTTCTATATTCTTTATATCCAATTTTTCATTTGGATTATTAATCAATTTTCTCCCTATATAATAATTGTTCTTGTCAATAAATTCTTTATATTCAAAATCCTCTTTTAAAAAAGTATTTTTTATTCTTTCCCCATTATTATTATAAAACCCTTTTTTGGTATAAAACACATTTTTCATCGTTTTATAATTAATAATGGGTATTACCAAAGATTTAAAATTTGAAAATTCTCCAATTATGTTATAACTTAAAAAATCTAAATAGTTAACATCTTCATATTTATTAATATATATATGTAATTTATTTAAGAAGCTATTAAATAAATTTATAGTTTCTGAATGATTTTTTTTATACATTAAATTGGTATTTATACCATTTAACTCCGAAACCTTAATATTTTTGAATAAACAAAAATTTTTTAACTCATTAGACTTTAAATCTTTACCCAATTTTGTAAAGTCCACTAATTCATTATATAAATTTACATGATTTTCTATTTTTGGAAAATTATGGGAGGAACTATATTTTTCGCTTGGAATATTTATTTGTTTATATAGTAAACTAATTAAATTTAAATCTATATGTTCTTTGAACGAAAAGTATTTGAAAAAATAATTATTTTTTAAATTTAAAATATCGATTGTAAAAGACAAATCAACATCTGTAAATTCAATAAATACATTTTTATAATCCTTTACTTTATTCTGTATTAAGTCCTGACATGGAGGATGTACTAATAAGTGGTAATTTATTTCTGATTTTAATTGAGTAAGACAATTCGCAAATTGGGAAATTATGTCCTCAGAAATATTAAGGTACAAATAAACTTTATTGATACCCCGGTATAAATAATATAATTTTAAATACATTTTATATATTATTTATATAAATATTATTGTTTTTTTCTTAATCTGCATAATTTTTTACATAATTTTTTAAATAAGCGTTCCCATTCGCACGACTTGAATTTTTTTTTAATACGAGGTTAGTAATAATATCTCATCCAAAAAAAAATATCTGATCGAAGGAAATATTTTGTTCTTTTTGGGAGGTAGTCCTCCATGTAGTATATTTTAATCATGAATTACTCCCTACCATTTATTGGTTTTATAACAACTTGATGCAAATTAATACAAGAATGTTTTTCTACATTTCTTAAAAATTGACAAAAAATCCCATTTATGGTCAGGACAATACCCAGTATTTCCATCATCAAAATTCTCATTTTAATTATTAATGTGCTTAAATAAGATTGATGGCCATAATCTTTATCATTTTAAAAAATAGTTCGTTTAAGTTTATAATCTATATGTCTTGGGAAACTTGTACCTTCTTCATATTTATATATTCTAATTATGTTATAAATAAAAGCTGGCGATGATTTAGCACATTTAGTGGCAAAGTGAAAATAAGGTTTATTGCCTAAATTTACTAAATTATTAGGTAAATAAGACTTTAATTGATTAATTAAATCATTTACTAATTTGTCATCCTAAATTACACAAAATTTATTATCTCTTCCTTACACATTTCTTGTTCTACCAATCTATCCTTTAATATTACATTTATTAATAATAGTTGGAAATTCACCATTGGAGAAAATATTATACAATTTAAAAATACGATCTCCGCTTAATTGTTTTTGAGCAATTTAAATTATGAATATAGTTAGTTATTATATTTTTTAAATAATTTTATCGTCTATATTTTCTTTTTGCACGTTTTTTTGTTCTATGCCTATGTCTTCTTCTTCGTTTTGTTTTCCCACCAAATGTTAAACCTTGATTATATCTGGTTTTATATTCTTCTTCATCTTTTTTCTTTTGTTTATAATCTTTAATTTGATTTTGTGAGAAGCTTTGATACCTTGAACTTAAACTAATAGCTTTTTCAGGATTAACGAACCATGATTTTCCCTTTTCCATCTGATCTAGTCGTTGTCCAGTATAAAATTGTTCTTTTTCAAATTGACCTCCTCTTTTATTATACCTAGTCATAGTTAAATGTTTCATCTTATATAATCTTAATAATTTAAATTTTGATAAAAATTAAATAATTATATCAAAATTTTTTTAAACGATAAAAAATACAACGCGAAATAAAAAATAATATATATATTTGTAAAATTAATTTGAGTACGCTAAACCGCCCATACCACTCATGATTCTTAAAACATTGTAATTTGTTGCATAGACACGAACCTTGGCAGTTTTGGTACCTTCAACAGTTGCGTTGGAAAGAACAAGTTGAAGAGTGGCATTATCAATTCTGGAAAAGTTGCATGTTCCAGAAGGTTGGTGTTCCTCAGGGCGAAGAGCGAAGGAGTAAACGTTAATACCGGCATCTGGAGTTCTGGTGTGTGCTTGGTAGGGTTGTACGAAGTTGAAGTATGAACCTTCACGTTCTGAGAATCTGTCTTGGCCGTTAAGTTGAAGCTTAGCGGTAACAACTGGGTTTTCTCCCCAGCAGTGAAGAGCAAGAGAAGTTTCGGTAAGAACGAATGTACCTGCATCGGAAACTGTTGAACCTCCGTTGTGGTCACGATCTTCGTAGGCAACCGCATCAAGAAGACCACCATCTAACCTTCTAAGAGAATCTTGATCTTGAGAACTCATTTGACGATGGACAGCAGCAAGGTTAGGTCCACCAAAGTTGGGTTCATTGTATGGATTACCTTCTCCGTGCCAGTAACCAGTAAAGTTAGGAGGAATTTGGTAATCCAGAGCACCAGCGTCATCGAATAGACCACGAGGATCAATGTATTCACCTCTGTGTACTTGGTTAGGACCACCGAATGCGTGGATAGCGTTAGGAAGTGCATCAATGGCATCGGTATAGTTAAATGGTTGTGCACCAAGAGTCTTGAAAAGAAGAGCATCACAAACAAGAGAAGAACAATAATCCACGTTTTGATCTGGTTGAACAACCCAGATTAGTTCCTTAACAGGGTGGTTGAAGTTCAATTTGATCTTGTTGGAAGATGAACCAACTGATTCATCACCAGTGAATTGCAATTGAGTGATCAAATATTCGTGAGGATTTTGGGCAAATCTTCTTCTTTCATCAGTATCCAAGAATACGTAATCAACGTATAGAGAGGCAGCAACAATAGATTGATTGTATGCAATTGCTGCTGGGACTGGTCTTCCTGGAGCAAATTGGTAGTTGGCTCTATCATCTCTGTCAACATCTCTTGGACTTGGGTTGGAGTTACAACTTAATGAGGTAACAGCCCATAAGCATTCATCAATAGGACGAATATCCAAGTTGATTTTAACTTCGTGGTATTGAAGAGCAATCAATGGAAGGGCAAGACCAGGGTTGGTACAGAACCAAAATTGAAGAGGAATATAAAGGGTTGTTTCTGGAAGTGCATTTCTTGGGGCACAAACTTGTCTGGGTGCTAGAGAGTCACAAGGACCATCAACTTCAGCGAACGATGGATCAGTAATAAAGGTAAGTTGGGTAGTATTACCAATCATTGCAAAGTATCCTCTTTCTTGCTCAGAAGTCATGGTAAGTTGGTTCCAGATGTGCATCCAGTCACCATATTGTCTGTCAATTCTTTGACCACCAATTTCAACTTCTACTTGAGCAACCAATTGCTCACCTGGATAGTCTAACCAACGTGCATACACACCTGATCCAATACCAGCAGCGAAGGATGCGATACCCATAAGTTGGTTAATTTCGGGAAGAGTGATTTGTAAGTAAGTTCTATATGCCAAATCACCATTTCTACTAATAGTACATTGTACTCTTCGACCGAAATCGGCTTGTCCATTGAAAGTTTGCTCAATAGATTCAATTGCAAAGTTAGTGTATCTTCTGTAGGTTACCTTCCAGAAGGTAATTTGAGGATTTCCAGTTAAATAAACGTCTTGTGCGCCATATGCGACGAGCTGCATCAAACCACCGCCCATTTTTATATATTATAGAAAAGAAAAAAAAATCTTTTTTTTACTTAAAATAGCAAAAAAAAGAATTATTAATGTAAAAGAATATTTTCAAAATTTAAATTTGAGTCTACAAATGATGCTAGGAATTTTTCATCCATATATTTTTTTTTATTTTCGTGTTTTTTGCTAAACACAAACGTTGAGTTTTCTTTCTGAATTTTCCAGCCATCTTCAATCGAATTTAAAAGGAAGACCATAATTTGAAATTTTTTCGGACATATTTTACAAATATTCTTATTCTTATTTCCATTTTCATCTAAATGTTCTAAATACACATTCATAAAATATTTTTCTAAAAATTATTTAATGTTTAAACTAGATTATTAAATAAATATTTAAAAAACATATCCTTAAACAATATATATCTATACAAATGCCTTCGTTCAAACCAAAAACAACTAAAAAAATAGTAGTTGAAAAAAATTCAACCATCACATTAGATAATAAACATAATGAATTACTAAAAGAATTTGAAGATAACGATTTATATTTTCTTCCTAAAATCAAAAAGGAAATCCAATTTCTGAAAAAAGAAAAGAAAAAGAATAGTACTAATTTGGAAAAAATTATTGAAATCGAAAATAAAATTGATTCCCTAACAAAAGAAAAAAATAAGATTAAAAATCAAAGAATGGTTTACTTGTTAGATAATTCAAAATATATATTTGAATATTTTGAATCTAAAAAAAATATTTCTTCATCTACTAATGATTTGAAAAGGTATGGTAGCAAAGAAAATGCCGTAAATAGCTTGTTTAATTTATGTAAGGATGACATTCATCCTCCATGTGTTGATGAATCAATTACTCATAAATACCTTTCTAATTTAGATGATAGTATGATTAATATTAATCATTTTGTAAGACAAACCGATATTTGCCAATATTGTGGTAAGGGGGAATTAATTTCTATGGCTGATGAAGGACTTAGAGTATGTAATAATAATTTATGTGGAACTAGCGTTCCTTTTTTAATTGAAAATGAAAAACCTTCTTATAAAGAGCCTCCTAAAGAATTATGTTTTTATGCATACAAAAAAATAAATCATTTTAAAGAAATACTTTCTCAATACCAAGGAAAAGAAACTACAAATATTTCTGATGAAATATTAGATCAAATTAAGAATCAAATTAAAAAAGAAAGAATAAATTTATCGGATCTAACTCATACCAAAACTAAAGAATTGCTTAAGAAACTTGGATTAAATAAATACTACGAACATATAGTTTTTATTAAAAATAAATTAGGTATTAAACCACCTGTTATGTCCCAAGAATTAGAAACTATATTATGTAATTTATTCATTGAATTACAAAGCCCCTATTCCAAACATTGTCCCGACTACCGAGTAAATTTTTTAAACTATTATTATGTATTATTTAAACTATGCGAGTTATTAAATGAAACACGCTTTTTGGCAGAAATCCCAATGTTAAAAGATAGAGAAAAATTAATCGAACAAGATGAAATCTGGAAAAAAATGTGTATGGAATTAGATTGGGAATATAAAGCCACAATTTAAATAGTTAATTTAGGACCCCCACTTTCAAATTTTCTTAAATAATTATTTTGATTTAATTTTTTAAAATTATTATTAAATAATTCTACTAATTGTTTAGCAGTTTCATGATATTTTTTAGTATTTTTCCAAGATTTTTCTGGAACTAAAAAAGATTCAGATAATTCTCCAACTTTTGTAATAGTTTTAAATCCAAAATAAGAGTCTATTATATATTCTATTTCACTTTCATTTTTAATATTTAATGCGAAATTTAATAATTGCCTTGTATATTTTAAAGGAATTCTTTGGCCACCATTTCCATAGTTGCTTTCTATCCATCCTGTATTTAATAACCAAATATTGGGATTATATTGTTCTATTTTTTCTAATAGCAGATTAGCATAGATTTCAATTGGTAATGGCATAAACGGAGCTCCATAACAATGTGAGAATGTTACTTGAGGAGAGGAAATATTAATTTCAGTACCAGCAATTTTCGATGTGTAACCACTAATAAAGTGATAAATTGCTTGTTGTTTATTTAACTTTGACAAGGGTGGTAAAATTCCAAAGGCATCAAATGCTAGAAAAAAAATATTATTTGGACCATTTGCAAAAGAATTAATGAATCTATTTCTTATATTAAAGAGCGGATATGAAACTCTTGTATTTTCAGTGATTGAGGTATTTTCAAATTGAGGTATTCCTTCTTCTAAACAAACATTTTCTAACAAAGCTGTTGTATGAATTGCTTCCCATATTTGGGGTTCTAACTCTTTTTTTAAATTTACAACCTTAGCATAACATCCACCTTCTAAATTAAATATTTTATTATTTTCAGTCCATCCGTGTTCATCATCTCCTATAAGCAACCTGTCTTTTGAAGAAGATAATGTTGTTTTGCCTGTACCAGATAATCCAAAAAATAGTGCTGTATCTTCACCGAATTTATCTGTATTTGCTGAACAATGCATTGTTAATATATTATTTTGTTTAGGTAATTCAAAATTCATTGCTGTAAATACTGATTTTTTAATTTCACCTGTATATCCAGTTCCACCTATTAAAATACATTTATCTTTCATCGAAATTATTACAAAATTAGGTGAATTTAAACCAATGTTAGAATCTGTTAGCTCAAAAGCAGGCGAATGATAAATGTTCCAGTTTGCTTTCCAATATTTTAATTCTTGAAATATTGGTCTTTCAAACATGTTATAAACAAAAAGGCTATGAATATCTGAATCAGAATGGAAAGTGAAATGCAGTCTAGAAATAGAATTCTTAACAAAAAAGTATCTTTTGTAAATAAAAGAATTAGTATATAAGTGTTTAATTAATTTATTTTTAATTATAAAATAATTTTTTTCCGATAAGGGTTGGTTTATTTTATTCCAATCTATTGAATTTTGTGTTATACTATCTTTTACAAAATATCTATCCTTTGGAGATCTTCCTGTAAATTTTCCTGTGTTAAAACAAAGAATATCTTCATTTGTTTTGGTATAAAATTTGTCAATAAGATTTTCTTTTAAAACTAAAGGGTCAAGTTGAACAAATTGATTATAATCTTTATTACATTTATGAATTATTTTATCCTTTAAATGAAAAATTTTTTTTAACAACATTCCACCAATAAACATTCTAATTATATTATATATAATCATTTTAATAATATAAATTTTATTATTTTTTTAAATTTAAAATTTTTCCTTATCTAATGTTTATTTTTTTAATAACATTACTAAATAATAATAATAATAAATCATATATTAAGATATAATAAATAATTAATTTTATTTTCACACCTTTTACTTTTAAAATCCCTCTTTTATCCATACATTTTACTGCCATTGTTTTATTACGTTAAATTTTTTTCTACTAATTTATTTCCAATTTTATAATAATTACATTTCGCAGTATACTCTGCTACAAGATCATTAAATCTTAAATTATTTATATATTTCCTTTTTCTTCTAAATAATACGATGGTATTTTAGTACCATTTGATTTTATAAAAGAATCACAATATCAATTTTAAATATCTACCTAAATTAACAAAATCTAATTTTTTAATAATGAAAACTACATTAATAATATTAAAGTCGCATTTATTTTTTAATTTATTTTTTAAAAAGTTTTCCCTACTCTATCATCAGGTGCTACAACAACCTGATTCTTTTTATTATTTATATTTGAGATAATTACACATGAACCATAACCATAACGAGCTCCTAATTCTGAAACAATATCATTTTCTAAAATACATTTTTTCACTAAAGCTTATTCTTCTAATTCAATGCTCTCAATATTAACATTTTTTCCATTTTAATCTAAAATAATCATTATAAATTTAAAGAAAGATTTTAATTCAATTAAAAAATTATTTCAACGGGGAGTTTTAAATATAAATAATTAAATTATCTAATAATATATGAAAAAAAATTTGGTAATTAATATTGATAGTGGAAATATTGGTCATTCTTTTAATGATCATCAATTCATGTGTTTTTCTTATTATTTAGAAAATAAAAATTTAATAGATAATGTTTACATTATTATTTCTTGTTTAGATCATAAAGATATTGAATTAATAAATAATTCTTTTGAAGAAAATTGTTTACTTGAAGGAAAAAAAGCAATTGATGTTAATATTTCATTTTCTATTTTATTCTTTATGTTTGAAAATCAAAAAAAAAATATAATTTTTTTAAAAGAATTACCTAATGATATAATAAATCCAATTATATTAAATAAAGCAATCCTAAGGAATGTAAATAAATCAAATAATTTTATTGAAGTATATAAAAAATTTAGAAATAATTTTGAGAATTATTTATATTTAAAAAATAAAAAAAACACTAGATGTGATATTACTTTTATTTATAGGGAAAATAATAATTCCTCTACAAGTAAAAATAACGAATATAAAAAAAAATATCCAGGTGGGGGGAGAGCGATTATTAATATTGAAAAATTTATAGAAATATGCAATCAACTAAAAATTTCTTATAAAGTATTTAATTTAAGCGACTATTATAATTTTGAAACAATTTTTTCGTTATTTTACTTTTCAAATACTATAGTTTCTTTTCATGGATGTGAATTAACTTTTGGAATAGGAATGAATGATAATACTACTATAATTGAATTAACTAAAGAAGGGCATAGAGAACACTGGTGGATAGCTATGAGTTTATCTTATACTACTTATGGACTAAATTATCATGTATTGCCTTTGGTATTAGATAAAAATTGTAATTTAAATTTAAATAATAATAATATTAATGAAATATTAAAATTATCTTCTATTAATAAATAAAATATTTTACTAAATTAATTTTAAAAGAAATGAATCTTATATCAGTTTCTTATGTATTCCCTTCAATGAATATTTATCTTCTAAAAATTTAAATACATGAAACAAAATGAGTTTATAGTAAATATATAAAAGAATAAGGGATGGTAATAAAAATTTCGGATTTATATCATCAAATAAAGTTTTTGATGATATAAATAAATTCCATGCTGCAACTTTCCCACATCAATATTTAAATAATATTTATTATAAATAACATTTCCAAAGAAGTATAGGTAGATTAAGTAAGATAAAATAATATCAAATACCAATTCTTTTTGTTCCATTTTCTAAATTACAAGAATATGACAATTCTATAAGAATTTATAATTTAAGAAATTTTATTCACGAAGTGGAATTTAATAGTATTATATTTCTATTTGTACTTATTGGGTACCAATTTAAGAAATAAGAATAACATATATTTGATAATTAAATAATTTTAACTTTAAAAATAAATCTTACCCTAAACGCAATTACATATGACTAAGTTGTTCAAGATAAATAATACTAACTTCAATTAACAATAAATTGATATTTATAATTAATTTCCATAGAAGAAATAGATTTTTTTAATTAAGTTTTAATTCTCTATAAATAAACAATCTAATTCAATTCCTAAAACGAATAAAGTTAATATTTTAATGGTAAAAATTTCCATCAATGCACGAGTAAACCTAATGTATAAATTACTTATAATAGATTACCTAGCAAGTAGTTAGTCAAATGTAAACATAATTTTTTAAAAAAAATATAATTTATTTTTTATATTTTAACTTTTTAGTTTTATATTTGCGTCTTATCTTTCGTTTTTTTGTTTTTTTTTTATTTTTTCTTTTTTTTGTTTTCGTCTTGCGTTTTCCTGATTTTTTCTGTATTTTGGAATTTCTACGTCGTGTTCTTTTCTTTCGTCGACCACCAATCGTATCATCATCTGAAAACTCACCATCAGTTATTCCTTCATCTGGGTCTATTTCAACTTGATTAACTCCCAGTGGGAACTCTGCCATCATATCATCATCTGAAAACTCACCATCAGTTATTCCTTCATCAGGGTCTATTTCAACTTGAAGATCTTCTAGTGTTAATTCTGGCATTACATCATCATCATAATCAATATCCATTGAGATATTTGGATCATCAATCTGGGATTGTAAATTTGATACAAATGGCTCGAAAGTTTCTTCCACTTCGTTTAAATCTTCTTCTTCTTGTGGGGTTATCCTACGACGCTTATTTACACTCATTATATATTTAATCTATATTTTTATTTTTAAAATCCTCCTGGGAATGAAACTAAATTAGCACCTATACCAAATCCTGCACCAGATCTCGCAGTTACTCCCACGCTGGGAATATAAGTATCTAAAATGCTAAACGTAGCTGCTGCAGTTAATGAAATAAGGAGAATTTCTTCCCAATTCAGGGATTGTTTAGGAATAGCAAACGCCGCTACAGCGACCATAAAACCCTCAACGAAATATTTAATGATTCTTTTAATTAACTCAGTTAAATTAAAAACGTTATTCATTATATATTAATATTAGAAAATTAATTTTTAATTAATCAAAATTAAAATAATTTAAATAGAAGCATTCAATGATATTTATAATGTCTAAACCTTTTAAAACTAAAAATAATGAAGATGGTACACTAAACAAAAATTATGTTGACTTGTTAGAGGTCGATAAGCCTATTGCTGGACAACAATTTGGATGTTTTTCCTTTGTGTCGCCAGAAAATGTTCTAAAACAAAAAAATATTTTCTTTTTTGATGAATTTGTGAAAAAATGGGATATTAACAAATCAATGGAAAAATTTGCCGATTTTTTGAATTTTGTGGCTTATAAATACAAACTTGATGCTGAAGATGTAAATAAGGATTTTGAGGAATTCGTCCTAGACGAAAAAGAAAAATTAGCAACAGGAACAATAGAAGATGAATATAAAACATTTATGGACAGAAATGAAGAAAAACTGGAAGCAATATTCAATAAAAAACACAATTTTCAAACATCCGTTCGAGGATTTAAATCTAGGGGTAACTTTGCATCACAAGAAGAAGCTGAACTTAGAGCCAAACTACTTCGGGAAAATGATCCCACTTTTGATATATTTGTAGGACCAGTTGGTACTTGGTTGCCGTGGGAACCCGAGGCTTACAAAACAGGAAAAACAGAATATATGGAAGAAGAGCTAAATCAATTAATGGAAGAAAAAGTAAAGAATGAAACTGCTGCCAAAAATGCTTTTGATCAAAGAGTAAAAGAAAGTAAGCAAAAAGCAATAGAGGAAAATATAAAGAATGCAGCCAAGAGTGGAAATAAATTGACACAGATGATGGATGAGGAAGGAAACCTAAAAGGAATTGGGAACACTCAAGAAAATACATTAAGCCAGATGGAAAATGTAACAGCAGCAGATATTTCTAAAGAATTATTTGAGGGAGATAATATAGTTACTGGAAAATCAGATAATGGAAAAAGCTTGCTTATTTCAGGACCACTTGCGAACTCCTAAGGAAGATGAAAATGAATTCATTTGTACAGATATAGATCCTAAAGTTTTTTTAGAAATTGGAAATTATATTTATCAAACGGATTATAGGAAGTCATTTTATAATTTAAAAATTGAGGAATTAGGATCACTTGAAAAGAAACTAATTGAGTATAATGGTGAATTAAGCGAATTAGTAAATATTAAAAAACAAATATGTGAATCAATAATAAATATAAGTTCATCTAAAAAATCTAATACAAATACATTTTTGTATGAACTTTATTCACGTAAAACTGGAGTGTCAAATTCCTACCGATCTATATTAAAGAAGCAAGACGAAATAATCATAAAAATAAAAAATCTGGATATAAAGAGAAATGATATTTTGATAAGAATCAAAGAGATATCGCAATGGATAAATAAATATAATCAGGATAATATAAATTAAATTTATTTTGGTATTAAAAATAAAAATGAAATAGTTATTTATAATATATATTTACACAATTTATTCCAATGAATATTTGTTTACAACCCGAATTTTATAAACCATCTTTAGATAATAATGGAAATTATATAGATTCATTATTATCGTTTAATATGGATGTTGGAATTAAATGTCCTTGTATGCCAGGAAAAGAACGTCTTTTTACATGCAAGAGTAAATTCAATACTCATAAAAAAACAAAAGCCCATCAAACTTGGCTGGAGAGAATGAATTCCGAAAAAAATAATTACTACATAGAAAATATTAAACTAAAAGAACTTATTGAAAGTCAACAAAAGATAATCGCAGAATATGATATTGAAATTATGAAAAAAAATGCAATCATAGAATTTTTGTCTAATAAATCTGCTGTTCATGTTTTAAATCACGATACTATGAATTTAATTGATATTTAATTTATTTGGTATTTAATTTAAACCATTTTTGATGGAACTAAATATTTGTTCATATCCTCTTCAGATAAATATTTTAACTTTCGATTAGCCTCCTTTAAGGAAATGTTATGATCGTTTGCATAATGAGCTAATTTTGTAGCTTTGTCATAACCAATGTATGGATTTAAAATTGTTGCAAGTGTTAAAGAATTTCTTAAGTAACTCTTTACTTTTTTTTTATTCACTTTTATTTTTGATATACAATATTTAGTAAAATTATAGCATGTCCCTGACAACATGTTTAATGATTTAGATATATTATATACCATCAATGGGTTATAAACATTTAATTCAAAATATCCTTGTGAATTGGCAAAAGTAATTGCTAAATTATTTGCCATTACCTGAACTGCCACCATTGCTGCCGCTTCGCATTCTACAGGGTTTACTTTTCCAGCCATTATTGATGACCCTGGTATAGTCTGCGGTAAGATTAATTCATTAAGCCCTCCTCTTGGCCCTGATCCCATCCATCTTATATCATTGGCTATTTTCATTAAATTAGTAGCTAATAGTTTTAATGCATTACTAGTATTTAACACCGCATTATGGTTTGACATAATTGCATATTTATTAGGAGCGGTAAGAAATGGTAACTTTGTTTCAGAAGCTACTTGGGCCGCAACCATTTTTCCAAACTTTGGATTAGTATTTATGCCTGTACCGACTGCTGTACCTCCTGCAGCTAAATAATAAATGTCTTTTAATGATAATTTAATAGTGTGTAGACAATTTTCAAAAGAACTAACATAACCTGAAAATTCTTCACCAAATGTAATTGGCATAGCATCTTCTAAATGTGTTCTACCTAATTTGATTATATTTTTAAATTCGTGTTGTTTTTTTTTAAATCCCGAAATCATATATTTAATGTTGGGTATCAACTTTTTATTTATATTAATAGCTATATAAATATGAATGGCTGTGATAAAACTATCATTTGATGATTGCGACATATTTATGTCATTATTTGGATGAATGGGTGATTTTGTACCTAATTTTCCAGTTAACTTCTTGTTACAAATATTTGCTATTACCTCATTTATATTCATATTGGTATGAGTACCACTTCCTGTTTGCCATATATGAAGAGGGAACTCGTTGTTATAATTCCCATCCATAATATCATTACAAACTTTAACTATTATATCCTTCTTTTTTTTATTAATTAACTTTAATTTGTAATTTACAATTGCTGCACATTTTTTAAATAATACGTATGCGTATATAAAGCCTATAGGCATTGTATCCATTCCTATTGACATATATTTTAATGAACGTTGTGTTGTTGCACCCCAAAAATGATTTTCTGGTACTTCGATTTTTCCTAATACATCTGTTTCGTATCTTTTTTTCTTTGTTTTATAGTTATTTCTCTTTTTACTTTTAATTCTTGATTTCTTCATATAAATCGCAAATATTATTTATCAGTAATAATATTTTCTTTCAATTTTTCATAATCATTTAAATTGTTTTGACCACAAATTTTACATTGGTTTTCTAGTTCAAATGCTAACTTTTTATTTATAGCGCTTACTCCTTCCTCTCCATACAATACACATGCATAGATCAATGGTCTTCCTACTCCGACAAAGTCAGCACCCTGGGTATAAGCGGTAAATATATCTTGGCCATTTCTTACTCCACCATCAAACCATACACCAAAATTTTTATTCTGTTTTTTAACTGCTTTGCGGATATTTTCTAACACATTTAATGGAGCAACGCTGTTATAAACAAATCTTCCTCCATGATTAGAAACGTATATACCATCTACATTTGCATTTTGTGCCTCCAACGCATTAGCAACGCTTAAACAACCTTTTACTACTATGGGAAAGCCTTTTTTAATGTTACGTTTCACATACTTACATAACGATTTTGAAGAATGACATATATAGCTTATGTTTTTAAGGGATAAATCATATTCGGAATTATTCTTATTAGT
>Ga0209137_1000326_pt1 | contig 52481 bp, 48 predicted proteins | sample SaaInl5LU_22_DNA_FD_184642 | JGI IMG/M metagenome (GOLD analysis project Ga0209137, IMG submission 184642) | Marine microbial communities from expanding oxygen minimum zones in the Saanich Inlet - ESP_105LU_22_DNA (SPAdes) (version 2) | ecosystem: Environmental > Aquatic > Marine > Intertidal... | reverse complement strand
TAGAGAAGGGGTGTGGGAAACAAAATAAACCAGTATATTGTATATTTTGTTTTATTACGCGGAATGCTGATTAATCTTGTAAGAACACCTGGTTGAATCGCGACATCACCTTCTCGGGGGTGTATGTGCGAAACGCATTCCAGTCGGTTGTATCGACCATGTTGTTATGTTTTCTCTCGTTGACCTTATTTGAAAACTCGATCATCTTATCGTGTAGATTCGTTTTGTCGTACAAGATCGCCTTGTCTCCCAAGATAGTTATGTGCGCCCTGGCTCCCATGTCCGCACAAAATACCGGCTTGTTTCTTGAACTAAATTCACCGATCGATAACCCGAATGTTTCTCCCCCCGACCGCCCCCATATCATTGCGTCACACGTATTTATGAACTCGGTCTTTTCATATAAATCGATGGTCTTTTCTATGTGGATAATATTTGGCAACGGGTCGCAGAAAGGCCTGGTGTGTAAAAACAAAAAGTATATGTCTGGATACGCTGACGCAATTTCGAATACCGCCTTCTGGACGTATTCCACGTTAAACTGGTCGTATCCACCGTGTCGACCAAACACGACAGCGGTGGGTGGTATGTTGTATTTTTCTCTGAGACAGGAATCGACCTCTGGAAGATTAATCATGTGAGGCACAACAACCGCATTATGAGAATTGTATACATCCGGCGATACGCAAGCATAGATAGATCCATGTGGTTCTGAGCAATCAAATACGCTATGTACAAGTGTGGGCGTTTTGATGTTACACAGCGCGTCGCGTCTCCCGTGTTTCAGTATATAAATAGCATCGCCATTACACCTGGACACATATTCGTCTATTTCTGAAATAGAACACGCGTATACTTCAAACCGCGACGCAAACTTTTCTATGACTACCGTGTCGTTGGTTGTATCGTCTCGATTGTATAATACAACCGATTTGTTGTGTAATAGTGATTCATTGTAATACGCATAGTCGTAGGTTGCTATACACATGCCACGCTCCCCCACATGCTGGAGCCAGAAACAGATCGTTTTCATCTAGGTATTGTATATAACGTGTATTCGTAATTCTAGGTTATTACGAATATACGAGTAGATCGCGTTACAATGTGAGGTATACGTTTTTGGGTATCAATGCGATGATTGATTTGATGGCCCCTATAAGCCATGTGATTATATGTGGTCCGAAGAAGAACCATAATACGAGAGTTCCGAGTATGATTGTCTGGCGTCTAAATGGTGTGGTGGTTTTCACAGTGAACATGGAAATAGCAAACACCGCAACGATAATGATATACACGTAATAGTACAATGAATACCACGTTTTCAGCCCGTCGAGTTCCTGATTTTCGTAATACGTTTTTCTGTCGCTTGTGGTGGCTATGTTCCGCGTATCCTTAAGTTCCGTGGTCGCAAGTTTATTTTGCGAATCATATTCGGACGCCAGTTTTTTGGAATTTTCGTAGTTCATGGTGTTTGTCTCGTACAAGTTGTTCAAGGAGTACGAAGACTGGACAATGTCGTCAAAGACCTCGAGGTATGTGTCCCCTATTTTGTTGGCCACGTCGCGTAACTTTTCTTCGCTAAACTTTCGCGCATACTCGTCTCCTTCGGCAAACGTGTAGTACGTTTTCGACGTATCTTCAAGATCGTCTGTGCCGTTGAACAAGGCCATTTGGGCCTGCTGGTATTTCGCGAGGTATTCATTGGAGCTTTTTGTCTTTTTACATTCTGGTCCACAAGTCAGGATTTCCGCAGTCTGTTCTAGAAACTTTGTGAGTATCTGGTGATTTTCGTCTGTGTTCATGAGAGCGTTGTATTTTTTGCTTTGCTCCTCTATCAGCTTTGCAGTTTTTTCATCGCAAGAAGAATTTGACATCGTTTAGTTATATTATATAGGCAAAAGAAAATTACTATATGATACAATCAAATCTGAATCCAGTCCTCAATTACGCTGAAACGGGCGAGGGTGTACATTTCCCCGTCAACGAAGACACTTCCGGTTCACATATACCCATCTGTTTGTTCCAGAGAGTTCCCTCATTACAGCATGCTTCGCCTATACACGTTGCCATAGATAGCTTGAATGGATTCACACCACTGACATCAGGATCGAATGGCGGTGCGGAAGATGCGTCGAAATTCCATGAGTATTCATCGTATACCATACGACTTCGCGCATTAATAGACAGTAAGACCTGTAATATGTTGTACCCAAAATACAATACGATTACCGTGAGTATCATGGTATATACCAAAGGTGACACCGTGGAAAAAATGCTTTTCAGGTAGTAGAATAACACAAGCATCATGATGAATGCAATAATCCATTTGATAAGTGTGGTTTTTTCACGATACGACGCGCCGTAGTACTGGTTGATCTCCACATTCCTGAGTTTGTTTGACTTTTGTTTGTTCACGTACTCAAGTCTTTTTTTCGCCAGTTGCATTTCACGGTCGATGATGGCGACAGCCTCTGTCTGTTGTGTAAGGGTATTAGACGAATTTTCCAGGTTAGATGTGTAATATTGACTAAGACTACCGAGTGCTGCCACCAGATTTTCGCGTGTAGACGACACAATGCGTATAGACCTTTCTAAGCTTTTGATTGTTTTCTTGTTTCTTTCGTATGAAAGTTTATAAGACAACTCCTCCTCTATCTTGGATAATTCATTTATGTAAGAGAGCATTTCATTATTCTTTTGTTTATATAATGCCGATTGCGAAGCCATTCTATAAACTAAAGCAAGAAATTAAATTATAGTCACGTTAGAAACGGGTTATCTTTCTTAAGACTCTGAAAGACAGTATGCCCAACGACACCGCAACGATACACCACACCGCAAATTTATAGCTTTCTTCGGTAACGATCAGCTGCGAGTCGTCAACAATGCCGTCAATATTTCGAAACTGATTGGTCCTTGCGCGTTGTGACGGCGAAAACAACCCTGGTTGAGGGTTCTCTTTGATGTCGTCGTAATTCTCCTCTCCGCTTAATACCGTAAATTTCTCTATTCCTGCTGTAGAAGAGGAGTCTACAGGCACATATGTTGTGTCGTCCTCCAACTTAGTGGGGAACTGCCCTCCACCAGTATATACTGCCGCCGAGATTTTGGGTCCCATATTAATATCATACACTATTTTATTCGTGGCAGTAGAAGCATTGTTCATAATTGTTTCCTCGTTCTGTAGATAGCGGTCGTCTATTGTGTTGTTTGCTGATTTGCGGAGAATCTTCGCTGCGTTATCTGCCCTTTCCTGTTTTTCCATCCAGTCTCGTCGCAACGCGACAATATCAGGTTCTTGTAGAAAACTCTGTAAATCACACATCGTCTTAGGGGTCATATTTTCCCCCTTGGGATAGTAATTCCACAACACACTATCGGCTTCATACAGCGGATATGCGCCACACCCCTTAGGTATTTTGGTTTTGTCCAAGGCAACGTTGCGATGGAATAATACATTATTTTTCTCGTCCCATATTTCTTTATTTACGATCGTTTTATTCTTCAAGTAGCACAGATTGGTGTTTTTCTCATAGACGGCACCGTAACAGTCGTTTCGGGCGCTACAAGCATCTCGGCATCCTCGGAGGGTTTGATTCGACAACGGCATACGTGGCAAATTGCTGTCAGTTACCTTCGCGTTGTTAAGTGTTTTGTATCCATTTCCAGGCTTGTACGCTTGTTTTTTATATTCGTGTAAAATACCGTTCCGGTCAACGTATCCTAGTTTCCCTACAGCATTCGGAGCAGGCGTTTCATACGGAAGCGAATAAATAAACGCACCTGACTTGTCTATGGTTGTTTTGTTACCGTCTGCGCCTGTTATACATGCCATTTTGTTTGTTCGAATCGATATTGACAATTGACCATTTTCGTTTATTTTCAATGTCACCTTTCCGTTTCGAGAGACGCCATACTCGCCTTTATTCAAGGGTATAAGGTGGTCTCCGCGCTGTTGAACGAAGCGTGCGTTGTTTATATAATCTGTGTCTACAGGACCGGTGTCTGTAATCAGTTCCTTCGTTTGACTGGAATTCAAAAGCCAACTCCATGTTGGATATATTGTACCTGTACTTGGGTCTCTCATTACAATCTCTACTCCTGCCTTTCCCTGAGGGTTATCGTCTCCACCGTATATGATTATGGAACTTTGACATGGTTTTCCGTTCTGTGCACGCGTAATATTACAATCAATTGTGGCATAAGTAGATTGGCGGAATGTCTTCGTTTTCGTTGCGGTGTCTCCGCACTGGTAATTAACAATTAAATCCTTCTGACATCCTGGAGCAGGATCGGTTCCAGGAACCAGACGATTCGTGACTTTGAAATTCCATGTAGCAGGGGTTCCGTCTTTTCCAAACATTTCACTAACACGTGTAAGTGCGTTGTTATCCGTTGCTTTGGTATTAGGACAATTTAAACCATACGTGGCTCCTAGTAAAGTGATGGGTCCAACGCTTTGGTTACATGTATTTCGTGGACGCTTATTTGGAATCCGAAGTATTGTTCTTCCCTTTCCGCTCGGTTCAGAGAAAGCAACCAACTGGCCAGTATTCATTATCTTAAAGCTATTCAGATGTTTCGAACTTGCCTTACCACCGGTGCCTTTTTCAATCACAATATCTCCTGTTTGTCCTTCTTTGAGATACCTTGCGTATGCTGCCTGCATGTCCAACTGGCCTTGTTTTGTCTTCAACAATGCGAGCCCGCGTTTATCGTTGTTGTTATCTGTTGAAAAAACTGGCAGTACAAGATCTTGATTCCATCCACTAGCATTTGTTCGGGTAACGCTGACATCATTATTGTATTGTTCAATTTTAATCTCCACATTCCCCTTCCCAGTACCGTTTATGCGGAAACCACCCACAATCATCGACGAATCCTCTAACGCATTTTTCAGTAATTTTGTCCTTTCCGAACCTCTGTTCTTCCTTCTTACATGTGAACCCACAACAAACGGGCGAAACCGTATACTATTTGGTGCGATAATCGAAGAACTATTCCATACCTCCACGTTGGTTGTGATTTGTTTTGCTTGACCGCCTCGCATAATCTCAGCGTAGTTGTTCCCAACCAGACAGGTAGACGTAATATCCCCCTCGTCATAGTTTTGTAGTCCAAAATACGAATATCCGTTGGTGGATGCATAACGTTTACATCCTTCGTATGTGAAGACATTCTCCTTTTTCACGTTGGGGTATGTCGCAACCTTCATGGTTCCGGGGGTGAACTTCACACATTTCAGCGGTGTCGCCCTGGGGGTCTTCGCTGATATGGACGAAACAAACAAGTGTTTTCCTTCAGCACCGCAACTTGTGTATCTGATTTTTGGTTGTGCAAGCCCTAGTAACGAGGATTCGCTTAGTAAAGCCGCCTCGTTTCCTGCCTCAGGTACATTCACATTTTCATTCTTTTTTGGGCATCCATGTATCCCCGTGGTATCCTTTTCGTTGTTGTATTTCTGAAAATACCCTAAATTATTCACGTATCCTCGTGTTCCATCCGCAAGGGTTACCGATTTATTTGAGTAGGGATTGTCCTTTGGATTGGACCTTTTTTTGTACACTTCTATTGCAGCCAAATATTTGTCGCGTGCCTGGCCTGCTATTTCCTGTAGATTTCCTGTCATGCGTTGTTCATTTGTTCTTTCCTTAACATCGTCTCCTGTTTTGTTGGTATTAAACAACGTGTTGGCTGATTGTTTTGCTTTTTGTGAAAAGGATGGTCCTGGATTTAATGTAATTACAGTCATATAGAATATATATTATGATAGTATTTAATTATTTCATAAAAACAATTAAATCCGGTGTGGAGGTGTAGACTGATCCTTCATGCGAAATATCATCATTCAAGTGGAATATTATAACACAAGTAAAAGATAGTAACAACTAATACATAGAACGCGATTGTTTTCATGTTAAGTAGTAGCAATATGAGCGCAAGTAGTACCATGGACACAGACAATCGAGGCGGGCCATATGTCCACATAACAGGAACATAAAACACAAACACCGCCAACAATATAAACACTCTATATACCAGTAAACTTTGTGTAGCCAGTTTATCTGTGTCGCTGGCTTGTACCGCGGTGCTATCATATTTTCGAATACGTGCATCCAGAATTTCTCTCTGTGCAACCAGTGTCACGTGGTCATTTTCCATGCCAAGATTCGCCTTATCGTTTGTTGTGGTAATCGTATCAAGGTTGGGGTCCGACGTCTTGATCTCTGTAGCAATTCTTTCGTTCAATGCGAGAAGTTGTTGGTTTAATTCTTTCATATAATTTAACTTCACCATTAGCTTGTTCATGATAGCGTATCGTCCGACCCAAGTTCGTTCATTACCTCCTGGCCCGCCTCGCAATTGACACCACCCACCATCGCTGGAACTCCATTTTCCAGTATTATCATACCACGCACCAGTACACTGTTTGTTCTTTTGACATCGACGCAGACACACTACTGTATTTTTGGCGCGACCCTCGGATATGAAGTTCGACCCCCAGTACACCTTATTTGGATATAAACCCAATACCCCATTCCCCTTCTTCATCTTGGATATCGCATTGACAAGGATATCGTCGGTGAGAAGCGATTTTTGTTGGGATTCGAGATTGGTGACCGTGGCAGCATCTCCACTCCTTAGTTTTTTACGTAATATTTCCCTCTCCTTTTTGATGCTCTTTGCTAACCCGCGGGTTCGCGTCTCTTGTAAGAAATCCGCAATTACCTGGTTATATTCTTGTAGTTTGTTGTCGTACTCCATCTGAAGCGACGTTAAAGATTGTAGATTAGGATTCATATATTATCATTAGAAATAAAGAAATCCCTAGAAGAAACAAATACCAGGACGCGATTTTCTATATGTATCACTCCCTCTTGGAAAATGTTGTGTAGGACACCCATCCAGCAACAAGAATGCCGATAAACATTGACCAGTTAGTTATATACTGTCTTGTATACAATACCTTGTAATCCTCTGACATTTGAACCGAACCGCCTACTTCACCTTTGGCAAGGTCTATTTCCTTCTTGATGTTGCCATTTGACCCCTCTTGGGTTCCTAATTGTTGATTGAGTGTGGTCGAATCGTTTTTCATTTTCTCTATTTCAACCTGTAGCTCATTGTTTAACAGAAATAGATTTTTTGCCAGTCGGGTGAGGGTGGTTTTCACCTCCATAAACTTTTTCGAGTATTGTTCATCTGCGGGATATTGTTTCATCAGTACATAATACTCTTTGAATGTCACCAAGTTGCAGTCGTAGGACTTTTTCAGTGCGTCTATCTGTTCTTTGAAGTTCATGCTAATTACTATATACTGTTATTTTTTATATACACAAACGATAATATTTACTTGTAATCGCTGTTTTACTCGGTCGCACTATTTCACACACGTCGCCTGGTCGCATACATAGTGAGATCGCCACTGGATCAAATCTAGAAATCTCTGGAAGCTGGGTGTCCTTTGCGATATGGTATTTCTTTTTCATTTCTTCGCGTTCGTCTGTCTTCATAATTCGATGCGGGGGGACGAGCGAATGCTTCTGGACATTGAACTGTAATCGCTTAATGCTCTGGACGATAATAAAGATATTCTCGGTCTCCCATATATGTTTCAGATAAGTCAACATAGTGTCGTTTGCGGCGTCCTTTGCGACAATGAGCAGCGTGTCTTCCTTCGTGAGAACATCGTCGATATTATACAAGTCGTCGATGAAATCCTGGATGTTGTTGGGTCTGATTAATTTCGCTAAATAGTACAACACATACACCTTTTTCTTCTTTCCTGTTTCCGGATCTTCTTGTTTCATTTCCATAAGCATATCAAGCTGGTTGTTTGTGAATTTCGCATTGATCTCGGATATACTAAAATTGTCATAGTCGCTTGTATTGTATCCAAGATAGTCCAGCTGCTCGAGCAAATTTTTTCTTGATTTGAAGATAGACGATACTACTGTAGTGGAGTCCTGCATATTTATATTACACACATATCTTTTTATATGTTGATTCATTTTTTTATTAAAAAGGATCAACACGAGAACGGTATCAGATGATTCGTATATTCGTTTTTCTGTTTACATCTCAAAACTTACCTTTTTTGTCCCACCACTACTTGACGAGGAGTCGTGGCCGTTATTTTCGTCATCGCCCCCTTCACTATCCACGTTCTCTGTCTCAATACCTTCCTTAGGTTTGTCCAGTTCCAAGATTGTCGTTTTGTCAACATCTTCGATCAGACCGTCCCCTGTTCTTTTGGCGTACACGCGATTCAATATGTCAACTTGTTCGCTGCGAGGCAATTTATCCAGTTGCATTCGGGATGCACTCGACATGCTATTGTATATCTCAGCAAGTCGTTGGTCTGCGAACCCACCACTCTGTTGCGGAGGTGGTGGAATGGAGTTGTCGCTGCTTGGAGTATCTATGGCCACGCCTTTCAAGATTCCAGCGGGTTGTGTGGTAGTTCCTTCTATACCCAGCAATGGATCATTCAGAGGAGTTACTGGTTGATATGACGAATCGTCTGAGTTTGCTATCTTGTACTCTAATGGAGCTGCTGCGTCGGAGTTGTCCGAAGGAGCTGGATGATACGACTCGGAAGATGGCGGTACTTCTTCACCAGACGTCGAAGATGTGGACGGAGTAATTGGTCTATGTTGTTTGTCTGGGGCGCTTGATAATTTCGTGACCATTCGATCAACCATTCGTTTGTATTGTGTCACATATCCGCTTATATAGTCCTCGTCTTTGCTCGGGTGAAACTTTACATCGTTGTCGGTTAATTTGACAATGTTGTCCGAAAAGGACATGGACATCATGGTGTCCACGTTACTGTCTGTAATGATTCTGAACTGAACGTTCATCACCTGAAGCTCCTGAATAAGCAACTTCAAACTGTATGGAATGCGTACAATACTAAACGACCTACCGTATCGCGTTATCTGATCAATATTCATCTCATTGTCGACCGTCGTGTAAAATTTCACAGGCCCATCCGCTTGGGGACTCAAGAATATGTTCTCGTTGGGGTTGTAAATGGAGATCATTCCGGTTTTGTTACACACTGCCATGTAGTACTCGTCTGCGCGATCCAGAAACGATTCTGCTAAAAAGTGAGCAGCTCCGTGAGAAATGATACCATCTCTCTCCATCTCACCTATACGCAGTCCTCCGTCGTTTGCACGACCATGTACGGATTGTCGCGTCAATGCGTTGACGGGTCCACGAGGACGATAATTTATCTTGTCCTTTACCATGTGTTTGAGACGCATGTAATACGTGGGTCCAATGTAAATATCAGAACTCATCTGTTCCCCCGTCATACCATTGTATAGGAGTTGTGTCCCCGAAGAATGAAATCCTATTTTCGTAAGCATTTTTCCATATGTATTAACATTCGACCCTTTTGTGGTGAACGCCGTACAATCGCCAAATCCACCGAATCCGCAACATGCTTTGCCAAACAAACTTTCAATGAGCTGACCAATTGTCATGCGACTAGGTATCGCATGCGGATTGATAATCAGGTCGGGGCGAATTCCGTCCGGGGTAAATGGCATGTCGTCTTCAGGGATAATCAAGCCGATGGTGCCTTTCTGGCCAGCACGAGACGCCATCTTGTCTCCAATCGCAGGTATACGTTCTTCGCGGATACGCACCTTTGCGATGCGAAACCCTTCTTCGCCGTCCGTCATGAACGACTTGTCGACGTACCCGAGCTGACCCTTTTTAGGTTTTACAGAACTATCCGTATTCACATCCTCGCTATTTGTAATTTTTCCGATAACAATCATTTTATCATTCAACGCTGTCCCCTCTTTGACAAGTCCGTGTTGACCCAAGTGTCCGTAATCATACCCCTTTTTTGTGCCAACCACGTCTTTTTTCGACACATCGGCAAAGTAGGAATTTACAGTGGTACCAGACACCTTGCTACTTTCTTCCCTCGCTTCATACATAGAGTAATAGGTGGTTCTGAAAATACCACGGTCCACTGCTCCCGCATTGATTAGGATGGCATCTTCCACGTTATATCCCGTATAAGACATAATTGCAACAATCGCATTGATGCCGTAAGGCTGCTGCTCTTTGTTGACGTAGTTCAAATATCGAGACTTTAATAGAGGTATTTGTCCATTGTTCAACACGACACCCATCTTATCGATTCGCACTTGATGGTTTGAATGATAAGTAGAAACCGCCTGGCGACTTTGGCCGCATGAAAACGCGTTTCTCGCATAAGGGTTGTTTTCGGGATAAATGATCATGTTTCCCATCACTCCAAGCAAGAGTGACGGATGGATCTCGATATGTGTATACATCTTGTTTTTCTTCAGCTCGTCTTGGTAGGTGGCAATGAGCGCCACATCCTCTTCTGCTGCATCGATGTATTCTACCATCGACCCATATTTCTCGAAATCGACCTTTGTTGTCCCGTAGAGGTCTTCCACTCTGTAGATACTATCCTTGTTAAGACCACTCACAGTATCAACCTTTTCCTTTACGCCGGACACGATCTCCTTCCATCGTAGACTGTCGACATTCAGTTTATCGACCAGTTCTTTTCTCTCGTAACTGGGTTTTCCGTCGTACATGTAGTAGACTGGTCGCATCATTCTGCCTCCGTCGGTGTATATATGGATTTCGTTCTTCGAGTAGTCGAATGAAATACTTGTAAACACGGGTATCACGCCGTTGCGTTTCATCAGTTTCAACAGTCGAATATTCTCCAGTGGGTCCGACACAACGCCTATCCAGTTTCCATTTACGATAATTTTAGAATTCTGTGACAAATACAGTGGTTTACATTCTTGTAAAAGCTTCATTGGTATATTCGCGCGAAGCCACTTGATTATAGGATAGGAAGACACTCTGCTTGTGATATATGTGGAGATCGCCATGTGTTTGTGTAATCCGATGTTTCCACCATCAGGCGTATCCACTGGATCAATGAACCCCCACTGCGAACCATTCAAGTGGCGAGGACCTACCACCTTCGCGCTCGCATCGAGCGGGAGATTTGTTTTGCGCATCTGTGAAATAAACGAGTTCCAACTCAGACGGTTGAGGTCTTGAACGATACCGAGGCGTTTTGTATAAGACTGGGAACCCCAGTTGCCTTTGAATGCCTTTTTCATACCCGTCTCTACATCGCGGACCTTGAAAAAATCGCGGTAGTTTGCCTCGATCAGGTTGGAAAAGTTGTCTTTGTATTCTCCTATGTGAAAATAGTACTCCTTGTCGATCGACAAGAATATGCTGTGTAACTGTATCAAATAGTATTCACGAAACAGGTCGTACATGAGTTTGCCAGATTGTTCGACGCGTTTGAATTTGTAGTTGTCTCTGTCGGTCGGAGCTTCTTCTCCAGAATACACGCGCAGCAATTTAAACACCATGTATCCCACAAAATAGGCCTTGTCAAGGAAGTTGTTTTCGCCAATATGAGGCAGAAAATAGTTCATCAGGATGTCCAGCACAGACGCAACGGAACGTTTTTTCGTAAACGTGGATATATACTTGAGGGCAGTATGTTGGTCGAAGAACTTGTTTGCATCGTGTACGCTGGGGATAAAGTAGTCAATGTATTGCGAATTCTCGTCCATGTCAAGCAGACATGTCTCGATGATGCTTCTGTCGCTTGTTACACCGAGGGCACGCATGAGAATAAACAACGGAACCGGTTTTCGAACATTGGGTACATCAACGACAAGTTGTTTGTTGGTAAACTTGGCTGAAGGTGCCACCATCTTTACCGAAGTTGTGCGAATTTGCTTAGAGGTGTCTTCCGAGACCGAACGAATTTCCGCAGAATGGCTGTATGTCTCGCCTTCCTTGTACTTTCTCACATATAACGTGTTGTCTGCAAATGTTTCCTGGGGAACAATGACCTTTTCTTTGCCGTCTATAATGAAATATCCGCCGTAGTCATTTCGACATTCTCCCAGGTTGTAGCATACCTCGGGCGCCAATCCATTTAAAATGCAGAGCTTGGATTTCAACATGATAGGAAACCGACCCAGTAAGATTTTTTCCAATGTGATGGTTTCCGTTCTCGTCTCTTCTTTGTCGTTATATATGATTTCCACGTCCACGTCGTACTGTATAGTCACTCCATACGTCATATTCCGCAGACGAGCATCGTTGGGATACATATAGTGTGTTTGCGACTCGTCGTATATAATGGGTTTCCCGAAGTAAATCTTTGACCCGTCCTTTCCACCTAAATAGAGTAAACACTCGTTTGGATGCGTTTTACCGACGGAATCGGGTTCAATAAACCGCACTGGATTGTTTTCCTTGAAAATGCGATTTATTCCGTACTGGAAAAAATCGTTGTAGGATTCAAGATGGTGGGCAACCAAATTCTCAGGGTTGTCTCTGAAGTATGTGTCAATTATTTTCCATGAAATCGATTCCATCCGTATTCTATATATAAGGGTTATTTTTATAATGTATTTCCCGTAAATATCTTTGTGATGAGGTATAATATACGTATTGTCTACGAATACGTATCTTACAAATAGAAATTTCAGACATATACTATGCCACTACCTTTCGTATCTATTATTTTCTACTAATCATCATCGCACCGAGCAGGACAAAGAGAAACACAAATGGTAACAGTACCAAGAACCATGAAATATTTGTGTATCCATCTTTACATATCAAATGAAGAATCCATGTCCAGAACAGTATGTATATCAAATTAAACGCCAGCACCAGAAGTGTGTTGGCCACTCTACACGAGAACAGTCCCATTGTAAACGTCTTTTCGTTTCCTAGATTTTGAATAACCATGAAGACAAAGCTAATCATTGAGATAACAAAGTAGAACGCAGCGGGGGTACACAACTGGTTGATTTTTCGCGGGAATGCCATAATATACTATCTACATAATATACTATCTACATAGATAATAATTTATATACACCATAAGTAGATATAAATCATATAGCTGGTATCGCGTGTACACAACTCTATACATACACGCATACACGCATACACCCATACGAACATACACACATACACACTTATTCTCCGGTTATTTTTGTCTTAAGATAGTTAATGTTGTCCTCTGCTCTGTTTCCGTAGTGAACCTGGTCTACGTACGGAAGTGGGTTGGGCTGTCCGCCCTCGCCATTGAACTGGCTGTACGCATTCTGAAAATCGTGACCTATTGTCTGAAGAATATTGTTGTTGAACAGACCACCTCCTCGCTTCGCACTTCTGCCTTTCCCCTTACGCATTCGTCTGGTTTTTCGACGTCTTCCACCCCTGAATTGGTATTGATTGGTTACTCGTTCATCGATGGGGTTCATCTCGGGCTGAACATCATACGTATTGGAACTATAATAGTTGCCGTCATGTGCACCTGATACTCCGGGCCAGTTTTCGATGGATGCCCCCCATGGTTTTCCTACAAATGGTACAACGGTTGACCCGCCATATGAACCGCTTCCTCCTGTACCTGTATACGCAAGATGAGGATTGGGTATACTTCTCATGGATTCTCCTGTAGGATATGCCAATTCTGCGTCTGCGCTCCCGCCACGACGTCTTGTTCTGCGGCGTCTTGTTCTGCGACGACGACCTCCTCCCATTTTCTTCGTTTTACGCGCCTTATTTCTGGATTTTCTACAGAAACTTCGTTTCGGGCCTGACGCAACCTTGCATCCTCTCACCTTTTTACATTTGTTCGGTTTCGACACTCTTTTACGGGTACATAAATTTTTCACCATTTCTGTATTGTTATATATTGAAGCGAGAAAAAAACATACTCCTATAAGAGTATGTTTTACAAAGATACATAAGAACAAGAAACCGAATGGTTGAATGGTGATGGATATACATCATGTTATCATGTTACATACGCACCAGGATGGTAGCGATTAAATGTCCACATGTGTTAGGATATGACGTCTACAACACATTCGCGTAAACCCGAGTTCATCCATCACGTGTCCCTCAGGCGTTTTTTCATTGTATTCCTTGGTGAGATAAAGCACTTGGTCCAGTTCGACATGGTCGATTTTTTTGTCGGCCAACTTTCTTTTACGCACCTCTTCTAAATAATACCGGTACTTGTTGGCTAACACATTTCCGCAAGTAAAACACTTCACAGGAATAATCATGGTGATATATATAAATTAGTATATTTAATACATTTTGTGACTCCTTAATCATTTTTATTTAATAATGTCAATCTACGAACTACATGATTTTTTGGATGGGCACTTGTTTCCGTAACACTTGTTTTTGTAGTAGTAATAATCTATTTTGTCGGTGATTGAATTATCATAACTAGGTCCATTCTTATTGCCAGCCATACATTTATTTGTGCTCGTATACACACAACACCCGACGCGTTTACAATTGTATTCTGTCAACTTACCACACTGAGCGTTCAGTGCGATCCCGTCTTGCTGGTTACATTCACAGAAACTATCCACCGGCTTCATATTTAGTCCTCGCATATCCCTCGTGCTCACCCTGTCTGTGTAAATCCCCCAACTGCCCTGTTCCATCGATGGATCGTATCCCTGAATCTCTTGGATCGGCGAGACCATGCTTGGAATATCTATCACGGTGCCTACGCTGGCAGGAAACGTTGGCGGGGGCGCTGTCGGCATATCTATTCCTATACTAGGTCCAATCGCCTGCAGTTGTTGTTGCAATATTGACGCATTGTCGCCGTTTAATAAATTCGGTATGTTCTCCATTATAGTATACAGATATTTTTACTTTCACGATACATTCGCAAGAAGATCGATATATGCGTTGTTCAGCCACCATTCCATGTCCAGTTCTTCATAATAAACCCTATGTTTATGGTGTAGCCGTTCATACTCTTTCCTCAGAAACTCTTCTGATAATTCAGCATATTCATCCTCCGACTCCAGAAATAATATCGGCAAGTGTTCAAACTGACGATGAAAGTCTGTCTTTACAACAATAGGTATACATCCATAATACACCGCGTCGTAGAAGCGAAACGTATCGATCGCATTTCCGCGAGGACAAATAATAAATTTGCTCGTAGCCAAATTCTTGAAAAAATCGGTTCTGGAGACGCGGTAGTCGAGAAAGTTTCCCATGTGCTCGAATTTCATAAACTCTTTTTCGCATATACGTTCGTATATTTTCTTTCGACACGGATGTGTGTTCACGGAGTAATTACAGTAACACAACACGGGTCTATCGTTGTCGTTGTACCCATCCAATCCAACATTCGAAGACATAGACGAGAAAATCTCTTTGCTTCGGAAATCGCGACCCATGGGGAAGAACCGAATGAGTGGGTGTACATAATCAATGTTATTGGCATAGATCCTAATCACGTTCGAAGGGATATGAGAATCAATGGTAGACGGAATGGTGTCGTCTGTTTTTCCAACCAGAAGAATGTACTTGTTTGGTTGTTTCATAGAGAGATATCCAAGAGTCGTGACCAGGTCGTTGTATATATGATCACATCCCCTTTCATGTGATCCAAAAAACAAGATACATGATCTATCTGGAATGTCGGAAATGTCGCATTGCGTAGATATGGTTATTATGTCATACTTTTCAAATACCTCTTGGTTGTCAATAAGTAAAATATCATTCATACTAGTATATGATCGCGAACTTTATATTATAATTGCAGGCTATGTTATTGTCTTGCCCTTCCAGTTTATATCCATGCGTAAAACGTATATAAACAGAATACACTCATAAGTCTACATAGGATGAATACGTCAATGTTGACATTAATCGGTGGTCTCGCAGGGAGTCTCCACGGATACTGTTACAGCGAACGTCAAGGACGTGAAGGTAATGTAACATACGGTAACGTATTTTTTGTTAAGTACGGGTACATTGTTGGTGGAATGATCGTGGGCTCTGTTGTGGGAAACGCTATCGGTAGATGGAGATTCCGAGCATAATTTACATATATGTATGTTGATCGCATATGTAAATCACTATAGTGGTATGATGCTACATGGAATCATGGTAGATACTTAGCACGCATTCGCGAACGAACCTTTCCTCCGACTCCACGTCATAATTGAAATAACAGTGTCCACCAAAACTGTCTCGATTGACAATACCTTCCGACGAGAATGCGTAGGCCTCAAAGGCCGTGGGAAACACACCCAGGTTGTGGTCCTGAATCATGCGTGAAAAGTACACGTCCTCCTCGTCCCCTGGGTTACGAGGATATTGTTGAATAACCTGTATCATAATACTTTTTGTACGTAGACTGAATCCCCCGTTTCCAGCAGGAATCTTGAGCCCCGATGTTTGCACCCACTCCTTATCTGTATCCCACGGAGCTCCGATATAATCAAACTTCAAGAAGTCGTCGATGTTGTTTTTGAAAATACAGCTGTCTTCCTGATGAATCAATATTTTTTCTCCACGAAATGACCTCCAAAACGACTCGCTGGTGAGTAGGTCATTATACGAGGTGGTCGGGGTTAATCCGTCAATATCCAGGTTAATAATGCGGATGTTCGACGAAATTGACTCACACATCGTCTTCATGTTGTCGTAATTTTGCCGTCCACAAACGACTGTTTGGCTCCACTTGTCGCCAAGTTTAATAATGGAATTGCGGAGAATAAATTCGATATGTGGGAACCACCGAAACTCGAGAAATACGGCCTCGTATTTGCTGTCTATCGCAACATCGGATTCCTTTATCACTCTGTCGCGAAGCATGGGAAGATACTTCCAGCATAAATAGCGTTGACGAATCTTCGAGCCTTCATAGATCCCGGAATGGTAAAATTCACTAGGATCGATATTGTACAACCGCATGAATTTTTCCTCACTGGGTTTATCATTGAAGTAGTGAACAGACATAGTAATCAACGAATAAAATATTTATATGGTTGTTTATAAATATTTTTTGTATCCATCATACTGTTGTGATTTTATGTTGATTACTCTTCGTCATTTTCTACTGGTAAAAATGTATTATTTACACCAGACATGTTAATAAATATACGGTCTTTCAGCATTCTAAATGTGTTCTCGGGAAGAAAATGATACTTGTATGCCAGTATTTTCAGTATAAGAAGACCCCATACCACATAGAACGGCAGATTCACCTTTTTCATTTGTTCTTCCAGTATTAAGTCCTTGTAGTTATCATCATACAGTGATATCTCTACAATCAGCGCTTTGCTCAGGTTCGTATACTTTATCTTGTATCCCGATATCACCTTCTTTGTTCCAAAACTATGATATAGAAACCGAACCTGTTGTAGTCTTGTCACTGTAGGATCTTGGGATAAGAATCGCACAATATTTTTAACAGTATCCTTCAACGCGTCTTTTGTAAAGTACAACGCATCGATATCGCTTAATCCTGGCAAATAGTCGTTTCTAAGAATACTTCCGTAGAAATAGATCTTTTCCGGTAAAATCGATCGCAGATTATTGAAAAACATCGATTGGTGTATTGTCAACGGATTGGTGGGTATTTCCATAATAATAGTGGGTTAATATAGTATATGAAGAGAAGATTTGTCGCGCTACTCGTGTAAAAAATTATGCATAAGAACGTCACCGTCTTGATTTGTAACATCACCTGAAAGCATACATGCCTCATACATCTTTCGCATAATGTCATTCGGAGCAGTGCTTCCCGTCTTGATTAATCCGCGATCCTTTAATTGTTGTTTTATATCGTTAATAGATTTCTTTTTCAGTTCACGTTGGGCATCGAGTATCTTCTTCCGCGTTTTTCTGTCTTTTATCAACACCCCGATAGACCTCTTTTTTTTGTCCTTACCCAGCGAATAGGTCCGTTTGATGGTTTTTTTAAATTTTCTAGGCATATGCACAATATCCTGTTGTGGTTGTTGGTGATAGATAGGCGATATCACATCGTCTTCTCTGCTTGACGTAGGTATTGATATGGCAGGAACATTCATGTCAGCAAACGCGGTTGATACAATCGGGGTGTCCTTGACCGTAGGGCTTTGCATTCCAGGGTACGTCATCGATGTGGATGCCATACTCGCCGACGGCGAAAGTGATATGGCGTTTGTTTGATCCCTGGTATCTTGGTACGCGGTTCGCTGTTTCATTCTCTCCTTCAACTGATCCAGTTTGAGTTCCCTGGTAGACACGGGACGTTGAATGGTCGACGACACTTCGTTCGTCAGGGTTAATGGCGTCGATCCAGAAGAAGATAGACTCGGCAAATGTTTCTGTGTTCTTGCCCACGTTTTATAGGTAGGTTTGGCACCGCCCTTGAGACAGCCGTATGGAACAGGTTCATGGGTGGGGATGGACGGGGGACGGAGACTGACAGGAGGCTCGTTTTCCGGAACGCTTGCGATCGGAGGAACCGGTTTCAAATCGTCGGGTAATTCCAGTTCAATGTGTATATTGGAGGTAGTATCTTGGTCATAGTTTTTGACCGTCTTACGAGACGACTTTGTATTCCTATTAGCTCCAGAATTTTGTTTGGAGAGCTGTGATAAATAGGTAATCGAATCATTAAACTCATCAGTATAGTTGTCGCCCATACCCGGTGCGTCGATTGTCGCATGTTTCACATTATTAGAAGATGTGGCTCCGTTGCCGCGTCCGTCCTTCAATTTGTGTTCTTTTATGCGTTGTATAAGCTTCTTTTTCAACGAGTTGGGTTTCATCGAGTACGACGATTCTGATTTCCTCTGTCGCGGAGTGGTAGACCTGCTCTTCTTCTTGGAAGACAGAGAAAACAACTCTGGGTTTATTTGTATTGTTTTTCGATTAGACATACCCTTAGTAAAGAAAATCTTATCATGAAAAAAACCCAATGGTCTGTATATCTTGTTGTAAATTACACAGACAACTCTCTTGGATAGGATATAACATAATCATGGTAACCAATATAAAAATAAAATGAATACAGATATCAACTCGTCTATGTATGTATCAAACGACACAATGGAAGTAGAAAAGAGTCAATATATTGAAGAGCCATGGAAGATCATCAATTCCTATTTCAGGGGAAGACATTTGGATAGGCTTGTAAGACACCAACTCGAGTCTTACAACAACTTTGTTACACAGCAAATTCCTAAAACTATCGAAATGTTCAACCCTGTTCGCATTGCGTCCGAGAATGATTTGGATGCAGTCACCGGTAGATACTCGCTGGAGATACTTGTAAATTTTGAAAACTTTCACATGTACAGACCTCAGATTCACGAAAACAATGGCGCAACTAAACTCATGTTCCCGCAAGAGGCCAGATTACGCAATTTCACATACTCGTCGTCCATGAATGTAGATATGAATGTTCAATATGTCATCCGTACTGGCGAGAACCTCGAGAACTGTGAAACTATCTACAAAACCATCCCGAACATCCATATCGGCAAACTGCCTATCATGTTGAAATCAAACGTGTGTGTGCTGAATCAATATAAACATATGAACACTGATGCTACCGGCGAATGTAAATACGATGCCGGCGGGTACTTTATTATCAACGGTTCGGAAAAGACGGTGCTTGGTCAAGAACGGGCTGCCGAAAACCGAGTCTACTGTTTCAACATAAGCAAGAACAGTACCAAATATACATGGATGGCTGAAATCAAGTCTGTGCCGGATTACAAGTGTATCTCGCCCAAACAAATCAGTTTGATGCTTTCGTCCAAGAACAACGGATTCGGCTACCCGATTGTTGTCCAGATCCCCCGAATTAAAAACCCGATTCCCCTCTTCGTGGTGTTCCGGGCCCTTGGGGTATCCTCGGATAAAGAAATCTGTGAATACATCCTCTTGAATCTGGACTCTGTAGACAACAAAAAACTGTGTAATTTGTTACAAGCATCTATTATTGACGCAAATTCATATACGACCCAGGACGACTGTATTCGTCACATCACTGGACATGCTATGTACACACCTATGAACATGGACAAGGAAACCGGGGCACAGAAAAAGCGCGATTTCACCATCGAGATCCTGAATAACGACCTGTTTCCCCACTGCAAATCATCCGTCCAGCGGATCTACTTCCTTGGATACATGACCATTCGTCTACTTCAGGCGGATAGCGGTATTATCCCCGCAGACGACCGCGACTCTTACTTAAACAAGCGAATCGATTTGACCGGGTCGTTGTTGAATAATTTGTTCCGCAACTACTTCAACAAACTCGTCAAGGACATGGAAAAACAGGTTGTTCGTGAAATCAACAATGGATCATGGAGGTCGACGGACGACTATGACCGGATCATCAACATGACCAATATCTACAAAATCATCAAGTCTACTACCATTGAAAATGGACTTAAACGCGCGCTGTCCACCGGCGATTTTGGCGTGAAGCACTCCAGCAGCAACAAGGTCGGAGTTGCCCAGGTACTCAACAGATTAACCTATGTGAGTAGTTTGAGTCACGTTCGTCGTGTTTCAACGCCAACAGATAAGAGTGGGAAACTCATCCCGCCACGAAAGCTTCACAATACAAGCTGGGGATATTTGTGTCCAGCTGAGACCCCGGAAGGTCAATCGGTAGGTGTAGTAAAAAATCTCAGCTACATGACCCATGTCAGTATCCATTCTACATCAGATCCTCTATACACCTACATTATGCCCGATGTTGTGGACATTGACACACTCGCTCCCCACGAAGTATTTGGTAAAGTGAAGGTCTTTGTCAACGGCAACATTGTGGGCGTCTCGATAGATCCACCCGCCTTGTATGCGAAGTTGAAAACCATGAAACATACAGGCGTGATCAACATATACACCTCGATCGTGTTTGATTACAAGTTCAAGGAGCTACGTGTGTGTAATGACAGTGGCAGGTTATTGAGACCAGTGTTGCGTGTCAAAGATAACCACCTCGTCCTTGATAAGAAGACGATTGCTGGATTGGAGTCAAATGATCTATCTTGGGAGGATTTGCTCACTAATACAAAGATGGACGAATCTGTCATTGAATACATTGATCCAGAAGAACAGTCGTGGTCTCTTATAGCAACAACCCCAAAGGATCTTGTCGGCGACAAGGACAAGAGGCAGATTTTCAAGTACACGCATACGGAAATTCATCCTAGTACGATATTCGGCGTTCTTGCTTCATGTATTCCGTTTCCAGACCATAACCAGTCACCCAGAAACTGTTACCAGTGTGCTCAAGGAAAACAGGCTATGGGCGTGTATACAACAAATTACAATCTGCGAATGGACAAGACCGCGTATGTACTGAATTACCCGACCCGCCCTCTTGTGGACACGCGTATGATGAACATGATCCAGTTGAACAAGATTCCCTCCGGCGCGAATGTCATTGTCGCTATTATGACCCACACAGGGTACAACCAGGAGGATTCGATTCTCATCAACAAGGCATCGCTGGACAGAGGACTCTTTATCGCCACGATCTACCATACTGAGAAAGATGAAGATAAGCAGAAAGTAAATGGTGACGAGGAAATCCGCTGTAAACCTGACAGAACCAAGACCAAGGGTATGAAATTCGGCAACTACGATAAGGTGAACAGCAAGGGCGTGATTCCCGAGAACACGCTGGTGGAGAACCGAGACATCATCATCGCAAAGATGACTCCCATCAAGGAGAACAGGAACGATCATACCAAACTGATCAAATACGAGGACCAGAGCAAGATTTACCGGACGGCAGAGGAAACATATATCGATAAAAATTATATTGACAGAAACGGCGACGGGTACAATTTCGCCAAGGTGAGGTTGAGAACGGTGAGGAAACCTGTGATTGGCGACAAGTTCTCGTCTAGACATGGACAGAAAGGAACCATCGGCAACATTATCCCCGAGGAAGATATGCCTTTCACTAGGGACGGTGTAAAACCCGACATTATCATCAACCCACATGCTATCCCGTCTCGCATGACCATTGGACATCTCAAGGAAACCCTCTTGGGGAAGACCCTTGTATCACTTGGACTATTTGGAGACGGAACGTCGTTTGGAGATTTCCATGTGAACGATATCTCCAAGGAGCTTCAGAAGGTAGGGTATGAGAGCAATGGTAACGAGATCATGTACAACGGGTTGACCGGCGAGCAATTTGAGGCAAGTACGTTTATTGGACCGGTATTCTATCAGAGACTAAAACACATGGTCAATGATAAGACACACAGTCGCTCTATTGGCCCGATGGTGAATCTCACGCGCCAGCCTGCCGAGGGTAGGTCGCGAGACGGTGGTCTGCGATTTGGTGAAATGGAGAGAGATTGTATGGTATCACATGGCGCGGCCAGATTTACCAAGGAGAGGTTGTACGACGTCTCTGACAAGTATCAAGTACATGTGTGTAAAAAGTGTGGACTCATTGTGTCGTATAACAACAAGCTACACATCCACTTGTGTAAGACATGCGGTAACCGTTCGGACTTCTCGCTTGTGAAGATACCATACGCATGTAAGCTGATGATGCAGGAACTTACCACGATGAATGTCGCTCCCCGCTTTATTACTGAAAATTAGGCACTGTTCATAAAATAACAGAAACAAGGTAACATATGTATGTATTTTTTACATATGTTAATGGATGATATGGTATGGCTGTTTACGTAGAAGACAACGACGGGGATATCGCGGTTCGGGTTAGGAGGCTACATGTCTTATTGTTACCGTTCTTTATATAGTATTGTGGTCTACACGGGGTTGTCTTATTTTTGTAAATGATTGTATTACGCGACAATCTAGCCAGATTCGTATCAATGGTGTTAACGTTACGTTTAAGATTGAGTGTGCTGCTTGACACCGCACCTTCTTTGGCAAACTGGTAGTTGTTTGGTTTGTAGACAACATATTTACACGACATAGGGTTGGACGGTCCTGTGATGGGCATACCCGAATAAGGGTTCAATACCACGGAATCATATATTCTCGCCATATCCGTTTTAGTGGGGTCGGACGCGTTACCGATGAGCTCCACCAGCTCTTTGAAGGTGGTGATGTCGGGCACAGAATCAATGAGGCCCTGGTTTTTGAACAAGGTGAGAATGCCCGAGACAATAGCCGCCTCGCCAGTTGATTGAATCTCGCCGTTGGGATAACAGTTGGCAATATATAAGCTCGATGATCCCGGGGCACCAGGTTTCGCAGCAGAAGCGGCCTCAGCCTTGGGTTCGGGGCCTTGGAAATTGAAAGCACGTTGGTCGTATGTCTGGCACCTGTTCTCCATATACTGTGTGTGGGTAGTATAGTAGTTCTTGTTAAGATTGGTGGAAGCGGGAAGACACCGTCTCCGTGCCTTGCGCTCTTCGTTACAGCAAAACGTGGGCGTACCTGAGAATGGTTCAGGGTTGTCTGTAAGGTATGGAAGATTGGGGTACAACTCGGCGGAAACACACACTCCCTTACATGTGTCGGGGGTAGTGTTGACGGTGTTTTCTTTGACACTGAAACTCCCTGGATTGTCGATCATTTGTTTCACTAAAGACCCAAGTGTAGATGATTTCACATCTCTGTTCAAGTTTCGGTCTATCTCCACGAATTCCGCTTCACTGGTCACGTTTGCAACACTTGAAACAGGAACCCTGGGTATAACCCCCTTTCTCGCGTGTTTAATGGGTCGTGGTTTTCCAAAGGCAGCTGGGTATATGTTACCATAATCCTTGTTTGTAAGAGGACGAATCGTTCCGGCGGTAACGCCCACAGGTGTTTTTGACAACCCCGTACCCTTCCATGATATATATTGACACGGCAGCGAACTTGCATGGTTGTACCCTGATGCAGGCGTTGGTCGCATACCTAATGGATAAAAAGCTGAAGACATAGTATACTATTATCACAGAAAATAAAGTATCGTAATTATATATGCTTGAGCGCCTCCTTATACTTTTTTTCTCTCTTCTCCTTGTTTACCAACTATTTTTCCAATCGTCCTGCGTGGAAGGATATGAGGTAAATGATATATCTTTGAAAAATCACGACGAAATTGTGAACATTAAAGCCGAGTTGAATACAAAATACCGACCGCTGATTGTGGACAGCGAGGGAACTCCCACTGATCTACTTACCAGACTGGCTACATTAGAAGGCGACGTTCAGGCACTCTCGTCCAACGCCATCAACAATCAGCAAAACAGGGTAGAAAGCATTCCTGAGCCTCCGGATTTCGCGGAGTAAGATCGACAAGAAAAGAAATACACCACAATTGTGATTTACATAATATATGCATAGTATATATTATTCATGAGTAACTACATTCAACAGGCCAAGGACAACGTAAACCAACTTTCCGAAAACATTATAGGACCACCTTACGACTACAAGTCGAAAATTAAGACAACCCGAGAGCTAGGAATGAGTGACAAAGGAGACCTACCGACACTTGAGAACGATGTGCGGGGCATTGTGGGATACATGAAGGTGTTAATTGAAGGCGGTGGTCGCGCATCCAAGGTGAACGGACCTTTAGGGAACAAGTTTTTCATGAAAACCGCCATGTTGTGTAAGGACACCGCAACCAAAAAGGAAGTGCCGCGGTACATTTATATCAACAATGTGCCCAACCCTCCTCTTCCAGGGCTTATCAAGGGAACGACCACAGGACTGGAGGCCATCAATCCGTTTCGGATCATGGGCGCATTTTCCGACGCGACTACACCAGACTGTAAAAAGGTGACTCTTGAGGTGATTGACTCAAATAACAGAAAATCGCGGGAAACCAACTATATGACGTTGAATGATATCAAATATATGCGCGAGGGGTTTGAAACAGTGGACGACACTGACGAAAACGAGGACATCGACGATAATGTAGCGCTTCCCGACGATATGTTTATCCAGGCGTATTATGTAACGCTGGCGGCGTTCGGTGTGTATATTGTATACCGACTGATGCACAAATAGACAACACTGTTCGGATTACGTATACATTGATAAAATAATCTCAATGTATAAGAAAATGTATAGTTACCTCTACATCGGAGCGGTGCTCGTGGTATGTAATGCGATTACATGGAACATGATGGTGACACCGCGATGGTTGTCAGGGTTATCCGAGTGCAACGAGTGTCAGTACAAGTATCGATATTTCTTCACGTGTCTACAAAATGGAGTCACCCAATTCAAGAGTAATATGGACAGATTGACTATTGTAAACGATACATATGTTCAGGAGCTACTGCGCGACGACCCGTATATTGCGATGACATTTGTACATCCGTAACAAGATAAAGTAGAATTGCGACATATAGAATATAAATATCTCACATATCTGTATATATGCAATACATTGGTAAACATGTATTCAAAATGGTGAAAAAAATAGTCCCGAAGGTATCCAGCACAGAACTTATTGCTCTTCGTAGCGGGACAACTTCGATAGATATGGATATTTTCACAGGAAAAGTGAGATACCCGTCTCGTGTCCAGAGAGATACGAAGATCGCCGATAAGGAGATAACCGATCTTCTTGCGAAATACGGAAAACAGCAGCATATTTATCCACATAACCACTCTGCCGATATCTTCAAATATATAGGGGAGAAGAAGTTTCTCTCGTTTATTATCGATGAACGGTACGGAGGCACCCAGTTGTCGGTGAGCGAGTTGTCTTCAGTGTTGACAAAAATATCGTCTGTCAATCCTGCGCTTGGGATTGCTATCATGGTACCCAATTCACTGGGGCCTGCAGAATTACTTCAGACGTATGGCACGGATGATCAGAAGGCGTATTATCTCCCTAAATTAGCAGATGGTAGATACCTCCCTTGTTTCGGTCTCACGGGACCTACCAACGGTTCGGATGCGACGGGGTCAATCGACGAAGGCACTGTGGTACTCAAAGATGGAAGAAAGTACATCGACGTGACAATCAACAAGCGATACATTACACTAGGACCTGTTGCAAACCTCATAGGACTTGCGTTTAAGACGAATGATCCTGACGGCTTTTTAGAAAAGGGGTCGCCAGGTGTTACTGTCGCATTAATAGAGAAGGGTCACGCAGGTCTAAAACAAGACACGCACCACAACCCGTTGAATGTTGGATTCCCTAACGGAACGCTGAAAGGTCGATTACTTATACCAGTCGAAAACATCATAGGCGGTGAAAAGAACGCGGGAAACGGATGGAAGATGTTGATGGAGTGTCTTGCGGCTGGTCGGGGCATTTGTTTACCTGCTACAGCAAAGGCCTCATCCAACGTGGCCATGGTGGGGGTATACGAATATGCCAAACACCGCAAACAGTTCAAGATCCCTCTTTTGAAAATGGAAGGCGTTCAGCAGAAAATTGCCGATATGCTGTATCATACATGGATAATTAACACGAGCATTGCAATGACTAACAACCTATTGGATTCCCATGAAAAGCCAGCAGTTATATCGGCAATCATGAAACAACAGACCACCGATAGGGCTCGCGAGGTGATTAATCATGCGATGGATATACACGCAGGAGGAGCCATCTGTCTGGGAGACAACAATTTCCTGGAAAAATTCTACAAGGCCGCGCCTATCGGTATTACTGTGGAAGGGAGCAACACGCTTACCAGGAATCTTATTATATTTGGTCAAGGGCTTAACAAAAGCCATCCGTATATTTTTCCTGTACTTGAATCCATCATTGATAATGACAATGAAAAATTCAACATAGCGTTTTCCCGAGTCTTGAAACACACTGGCACGTGCTATGTAAAATCGCTAGGAAGCGCATTTTTTTCAGACAAATGGTTGATGAGTTCCGAGATATTGTCCAAGCAAACGCGCCATTTTGCTAATTTGGCTAATTTTGTGGCACTGAACGGTGGTACAATCAAGGCCCAGCAAATGCTTTCCGCAGACATGGCTGATATATTGTCCAACCTATATCTTGCTCATTCGGTTGTATGGTTCCACAACGAACACAATATAAGCAGCGTCGTCACCGACTATTGTCTAGACCGTCTTGCCCAAGAAAACCAGAGATTATTCAATCGAGTCATTGATAACCAACCTCTATACAAACCCGTTCTTTTTTTTATGAAAGGCAGGGAAAAATCCTACTCGTATCAACATACTCGCGACATTGTCGCTGAATTAGTAAGAAATAACCGAATCATGACAACCCTTCGCGAGGACATTATTGTGAAAGACACCGCACTTGAGAAAATAATACAGTTAAACAACACAGACAGTTATGACGAAATGTATGACGATATGATACAGGTAGGAGAATATCCTAATCCTGTAAACAAATAACGTCGACGATTAGCAGGAAATACTGATGACGTATTTCATGTTATTCAAATATAAGATTGCCTTATCAGTATGATAACTCATAAGGTAATCCTAAATACATGCCACAGAAAGATATCCAAGTGTATCATAATAATGAGATACAGTCCACCCATTTATATAGTTATGTACAAAATTATATTCGCCTACGTATACATGGACAATCAACTACCACATGATTTTTTATCGAACAAGGTTGGCGAGACCGTGATGGTTGAACATGTATACCCGCTTCTTTACAACTGTCAACCTAGTTTGCTTCTCGCCGACATACAATCGTTTTATGCGACAGATTGCGAGATAGAGGACAAATATACAACTGAACAAAAGCCTTCGGTGTTGTACACCGATTTGATGTACTTTATGAACAACCGAGTGGTGGATAGTTCAAGTGAGACAACCACACCGAACTACATGCGCATATTACACAGATTTCATCGAGGCAAGGAATACAACGACGAGACCGTGTATGCGCTATTTTTGAAAATGTGTTACAATGGAGACGACGAGGGTACCCTTTCGCGAATGAACCGGACCATATTGGCTATGATGACCCCAGGTGAACGCGACGAGTTTACAACTAATTACTGAATAACGTACATAAAGAATACAATCGTACATCTTATTATGTCACGAGTTGTTGTTCTGGCGTTATACCGAAACAAGTTGAGACAATGTGTTTCGTTGGGATATACATACGGAAGTTGGGACCACACCTATATTTGTAACGATCACTTTATCAGCAAACGTAAGCTAAGCAAGTTATACCAACGGGATGCGTTGGGACACCACATCTTCAATAATGTGCGACATTATTACAAACTCATGGCGACAGAGACACATGACGAAACACGAGACAACCTGATTGACTATGGGTTCAGTATTCTGCGAGTTATCAATGGATTGGCAGATAGACTCAGAGGACAACGCAAGGCACTTCCGGCCACCTAATTACAAATTACAAATTACAAATTACAAATTACAAATTACAGTTTAATGAAACAGGTGCCTTTCAAAATCCCCGTATCGGTACTGTCTGTACTTGCGTCTCTTCCACCAGACCCCTTTTTTGATGTGTTTACGACGGGTTTCCACGTAGCCACATCACTCGTATACGCGTCGCTTGTTGTGCGAATGATATCATACCCCTTCTTCTTGTAGAAGTTTCTGCGTTTGTACCACTGTTTCTGGAAAATGTCGTGCTTGTCAATGATGTCCACAACAATAGGCGAGCTATGTTTTTCACGTAAAATACGTCCAACCGACTGTTCAATGTCGGTTTTCGGGGTAGCCATAATCAAGGTAGTCAACGTCTTGATGTCCAGTCCCTCGGCGGCCATTGCATAGGTTGCGATAATCACCTTCTTCGTCTCACTTTCTTTGAGTGCCGCCTCTTTCATGCCGCCCACATAATAGCCTACACTGGCAATGTTGCGTGAAGACACCGCGTCGTATAAATATGTCAGCAACGATTTATTGTGTGCCAGAATCATGATCTGTTGATCGGGATTCTCGTTCAACATGTCTACGAGCACCCGTAACATAAACTCACTTCGTCGATTGTATTTACACAGTTTCGTGATCATGGTACTAAACTGCGGATTGCCTCGAAAGTCGTAGACAACCTCGTTGAATTCGTCATCATTACATACATATTCTACAGCACGCACCACAACTTCATGGTCTTGTTTAGACGTATCCTTGAACACGACGTCGCCCAAAAACATCTTGAACACCTTTGTTGTCCCATCTTTTCGGGTCATTGTTGCGGAAAGTCCTAGCATGTATTTGGTGACTAGTTTAAACAGGGTATTGGAGAACACTTCGCTGGAAATGTGGTGAACTTCGTCGATAATGGTGAGACCGAAACTGGAAAATACGGACGGGTCGTAATCTTTCATGCTGATGGATTGGATCATGCCCAGGACAATGTCTTTGCCTTCAATGTCAATGACAGGGCCTTGGATTTTTCCGATACGGGCGGTGGGGAGAAACTGCTGAATGCGCTCAATCCACTGGTTAAAGAGGAACTCTTTGTGGACAAGGACCAGCGTCTTCTTCTTTAGCTTTGACAGTATATAGAGCGACAAACTCGTTTTTCCAAAACCGCATGGTAAATCAAGCAATCCGCATCCACCACCATCCTTCGTGACCGTATCTAGATAAGAGTTGACGGGAGTCCATTGATTATCTCGTAGTTTTCCTTGGAATTCGATATCGATATCGTCGCCGTCGCTTAGTTTATTGTTGGCTGCCTTACCGAATTGAGCCTCGCCGAAATACCTAGGCACATAGTATTTATTGATGGATTCTCGGTAGACCTTGAACCCAACCGAATTATTTACAGGCGCCCCCGGCGTGTATGGGCGAACAAACAGCTCGGACTTGATGGTGCTGATCTGTTCTTCCGTGAGATCCTTCTTTAACATTGTGTATCCTTTCTGACCGATATAAGCGTTCATTAGATTGTTGTATTGTGATATGGTTGCGTATACTAGGTGTACAGTCAAGACATATTTATATTGTTTACAATAATAAAATCTAACAATATGGTATATGGGTTTATTCAAAATCAATTCCAAAACGTTCAGTATGTCCACACAGGAGGTTATATTAGGAGTGCTTTTCATTGTGTATTTTATTTTAGGATACCCTATTCCTGAGCCTGTTGCCAATCAGCTGGACACCCTCATTGGACAGGTAAGTGTGTTTGCGGTCGTATTCATTCTATTCATATCTTCCAACCCTATTATTGGTGTTATTGGGTTGCTTGTGGCTATCGACATCATCCGCCGTTCTAGGGAAACGACGGGGTCGGACGCTATAGCCAAGTATCTTCCCTCTGAGAGCAGTAAAATGTCGGAGTTCAACGCATACAATCAGTTCCCTATTACTTTAGAGCAGGAAATTGTGAAGCTGCGGACGGTGAACCAGAAAATGCAACTCCCTCCTGCCTCATTCAAACCTATATTGGAAAATGACTACAATGCGTCACCTGTATCAACTACCATTATCTAAGATATAGCACACTCCAGTGCGTATTACCACGAGACAAAAATATATAACTTCATAGCATATATTTGTGTCCATATTGTTCGTATGAAATCTACGATACATTGATGTCCGCCTTTCCTGCGGATTTTCCTTTCGCGAGGAGCATTCTAACGATGAAAAACATCAACAATATCACCAAAAACAAAATGAATCCTTGGACCCATGGGTTTTTGAGAGCATTGAGCATCTTCTTCTTATTGAATATGTCGAAGTTTGTGCCCAGTTTATATCCGTTCATCTTTACCTGCGTTTTCTCTTCGCCCACGTTAACGGGTTGACAATCTATATAAATGTCGTCACTGCCTGCCCCTCCGCCCACACGGCTTGAATTAGGACCATTTGGATTGTAGTACAGATCGCTTACTACACTGATCAACGGGGGTCGTTTGCTATAATTTTGTATGACCCTCGACGGATTTTTTCTATACTGTTTTCCGAACACCTGACTACGCCACAGGTTAACTGTGTCTGAACCAATCGGAATAGCGTGTTGATTGTCATATACAATTACAGTGTAGTCCTTGCGATGCGTGTATGTAAAAAACGGTTTATTAGGAACAAGGCTCTCTAAATTAAAATTGTTAATGGAGAGAGTGGATTCGTTGCCTCTCTTCGGAGCCTGGTTCAAGGTTTTTTTCACAATCGATTCGATGATTTCTCCTGATGGCGTGATGTACGAAGATTCGATTATCGGGACAACTACCCTAAGAGGGAGACCTTCGACAATAGGCTTGTGCTGCACTACAAAATACGCTACAGGATATACATTGTTTATCTTTAGATATGGCTGAGTAACAATCTCTACATATTCGACCATATATTTGTTACCGTTATAGGTAACTGGTGGAACATTTGTCTTATCGTATTTAATTCGGATGGAATCTTTCATGTTTCTTACATTACATACGCTTTTTGAGTAGGAAAAATTGAAAGAACATTTTAGTCTACAGTTTCCTTTTATAACGCCTTTGGATATATTCATGATGTCTTATTTATATAAGCACATAAATAAAAATATCGTTTTATTTATATAGGAATGAAACTATCAAAAGGAAAAATATCAAAGGTTATCGGGCGACATAAACAAAGTATGAAACGGTACAACAAAAAACGTCCTCACATGAAGATGACAGCAAGCTTTAGAAAGAAACGCAAACCCCTAAATCTACATAAGTCGTCTATTAAAAAGATACCATTTGGAGGTAGCGAACCTGGTAGCATCGAGACAAGTTTACATCTAACAGGGGACAATCTCGCTGACCAGATGCAACTTGGGGGTGCTGACGAGAAGGACAAGAAGGACGAGAAGGACGAGAAGGACAAGAAGAACAAGAAGGACAAGAAGGACAAGAAGGACAAAAAAACGAAGAAACATCGAAAAGACAAGAGCCCAGACTCTCAAAGTCGTCATAAAACAAAAAAAAGACGGAACAGTATCATCGTCGACGGCGATGGCGAGAATGGTATACGTGATGCTATCCCCACAAACGAAGAAGTCAAGGCAATTGATAATTTACTTGATAATCGTGATGACAACATGAACACAGATACACCAAGTTCTTCGGTGAACGAACCTGTAGCAAACATTACGAATGAGGAGAATATATCGTCAGAAATTACGCCTGGACAAGTAATTGTTGATGAACCGGAATCTTCTAAACCCGTAGATATTGACGAGGTCGTCAATGTGGAGGAGACAACGAGCCCTGGTGTACAGGAAGTCTCTGTTCCCGAGACACAAGAAGGTGATGCGTCTGTTGTGGAAGAGAGCATCGCGCCCGCAACGGAAGAGCCTGGTGAACCCAAGGTGGAGGAGAACGTCACTGTCGCAGAGGAAGAGCCTGAACCCAAGGTGGAGGAGAACGTCGCTGTCGCAACGGAAGAGCCTGGTGAACCCAAGGTGGAGGAGAACGTCGCTGTCGCAACGGAAGAGTCTGGTGAACCCAAGGTGGAGGAGAGTGTCACTGTCGCAACGGAAGAGTCTGAACCCAAAGTGGAGGAGGGCGTCGCTGTCGCAACGGAAGAATCTGGTGAACCCAAGGTGGAGGAGGGCGTCGCTGTCGCAACGGAAGAATCTGGTGAACCCAAGGTGGAGGAGAACGTCGCTGTCGCAACGGAAGAGCCTGAACCCAAAGTGGAGGAGGACGTCACTGTCGCAACGGAAGAATCTGGTGAACCCAAGGTGGAGGAGGGTGACGCACCCTCGACGGAAGAGCCTACCCAGGATGAGGTAGAGCCTGAATCAAGGGCAGAGAAAGAACACCGCCAGGAATTTGAACAGGCAGTCGAGGAAACGCAACAAGACCACCAGCGAGACACAAACAATCTGGGACCTCTTGAAAAGAGTCTGGAAGTGATTTCCAACCAGATCGCTGACAAAATCTCGGACAAGATCCTCAGGAAATTACAATCCATAAATGGATCAGGCGATACCGAAAACCAGAACGCAATAGACGCATTGCCCTCAATGACCACCGCCATTCAAGTCAAGGGGGGCGCCAAGAAACATATGTCCCGCAAGATAAAACTCAAAACACCCGTCTCAAATCAGACCATTACCAAGAAGAACCGGTAAGGCGATAGCCAAACACAATGCGCGGTATGCGGTATGACAATGGAATGCGTCGACATTGCGATTCGCACCATGTAGATAAAAATATTTACATAGTGTATTATGAATAATCTTCAGAAACGATTCCTTTTGTTTTTGTTCGGATGTATAGGTGTCCGATCGTTACTTGTCGTAGTTGCGAAAAAAATCAGCGTGGACTATTTACCATGGCTAGGTTACCTAGCCTTGTTACCGACCATCGGATTCATCTATATCTTTCTAACCGGATCACGGACGACGGGATCCGAGGTGTTTGGCGGAAAAATCTGGTGGAACAATCTGCGACCCGTCCACGCTATCTTGTACGGATTGTTTGCGTACAACGCTATCCAGCGTAACAGACGTGCGTGGATCTATTTGTTGATTGACGTTATTATCGGTCTCGCGAGTTTTTTGACGTATCATTACGTCCAAGGCAACTTTACACGACTCCTCCCTGTGAACACTATATAAACGGGATGTATCGCATCACGTCGTTGTCATACGTAGTCACCTTGAACGGCTGGTTGTATCCTTCCACATAGATAGTATCTCCATTGAACAGTTTGTCCACGCCATATTCCGTGGTGGCGCTACGACCGTTTCTGGAAATAGGTAACTTAATACTGTTGCGCTGTTCGCTCATCGTATAGTATTGCCACTTGTCCCTCGACACAAACAGTGGGCGTCCCATCAAGGGCAACATCTTGCCGTCCGTGGGACCCTTCGTCGGCGTCAGCAATCCTACCTGTCTGTATTCTGTATCCACAGCGTCGATGCTTGTGGCCACGTTAATTGGCACTCCGCGCCTCTCCACCATGTCAGCAACCATGTATCGTTCGTCACGCAGCGGCGGGGCGTATGGGTTGAGTAACACGTCTCGTGGCGCGTTGTTATACGCAACGTTCGGACGAAGACGGATATCTCCTGCTCCGTCGTAGAAGTCTCCTCGTGACGCCGGTCCTTGACTTCCATCCAAGACAAAGGTCTGGTTCACCGCTCCGTTGTCCGGCGCGGCACGTTTGTTATCGTTCCAAATAAACATTCCGAGTACGCCTACAGAGAGAACAATGAACACCATCGTGGCGTTTTCGAGACAAATCACTCCCGGTGGACATTTTTTCATGTTTTTCATATACTAGGTATACATTATATGAAAAATCAGAACATCATACTAACTGGCTACCAACAACCGGTCGGCGTGTATGTGTTTACTTGGCAACACCTTTCAGTCCCTCCGTCAACTTACTTAAGTCTCCGAAGTCGCCCAAAGACGACATCATGTCCTTGGCCTGGCCGATAAGCGGCTGCATTCCCTTCATTGCGCTTGCCAATTGTAGCTGTTGTTTCATGAGCGCCTGTGTATCGTTTGTCAAGTTCTTAATACCGTCCTTTCCTAAAATATTGTTCAGGTTTGAGTACGCGTCTTCCAGTGTACTGGCGTAGTCGATGCGGTCGCCCTTGCTTCCAGCACTACGGAACCCGTTTCGAAGATTTGTTTTTTTTCCTATCCCCTCCACAACTGATTCGGATGCTTCAGGTTCGTCGTCCGTATCATCTGTATTATCCTCTGTATTATCGTCTGTATTATCATCTGTATTATCAAGGATCCAATTAGCCATCTCGTCCTTGGTAACTGTCTTCTTCGAACCATCGCTCATGTCAATCACCATTTCGTCATCTGTTTTCGTGACGACCATTCCTTTTTTTGTGTCATCGTCAGAATGAACCACCTTGCTTCCTTCGACAATCTCTTCCATGCCTTTGAGACCCTCAAGACCTCCACGGGCTTTGTCGCAGATAGCAAAGAATCCGACAAGGAACGTAGGCACAGCCAACACAAACACCATGTTTTTGCTAAAATAAGAGGTAACCACTGCGATGAGGATGAAAAGAAGGACGCAAATGTTCTTGCCCATCGCCATATAGCCCAACACATTCACCAAAGCAAAGAACGCCACAAGATAGAGAACATACACGTTGGTTGTTAGATCACGAATGAATTTAGGTACGGTGAGTACAGATTTACTGGATCTCTTAGCCATTTTCTATATACTATGTAATTAAAAAAAAATGAACCTGTGAAATATACACACTTATATCAACAAGACCATCTAAATAACCATTCGATACCAAAGACAATCGACTCTACCACCATATCGACCATGAACATTGTACTGTGTGAACTATTCAATCCACTTGTCCACGGTATGACGGAGGAGAGCAGTACACCAGAGATACACACACACTATCTTGTTACAGAGAAACTTACTCCGTCGGAAGTAATGATGATGATGGACAAGACCGAGTCCGCTGCCGCTACTACAGACATTTCACCGTTTTCCTACGCCGCTTCGCGCAGAAAGAACTACATACGCGTACTCCGCCACATGAAGGAGGCCAGACACCATGAGTATATACGAAATTATGCGAAGATAGCTACCCATACATCTACCTATCTTCCTCAACTTGCCGTATGTCTGCGGCTTCCTGGCGACGAATGTGTCGCTATACTGAAAACTCATTGGCTACGTTTAATCCAGCGCTCTTGGAAGAAAGTCTTCCGCAGCAGATTAAATGTAACAAAACGTCGGTGTCGTTCACAGAATTCGCGTCACCGCGAGATCCATGGTACGTGGCCGGATGACTGTACAATGCCTACATTAAAAGGAATGATGTCAGGACTTTCAAGAAGATGAAGACTTGCGTCTACCAGAAGAGGTTTTCGAACCGGAAGCGTTCGTTTTTCTCTTCTTGTCTTTACGTTTTCTGCTACTGTTTTTCTTAGAAACGACATAGCCGCCGCGCTTAATAGACCTGGCCTTTTTTCTACGACGACGCGTTCTGCCGCCCACACCGGCAGCCTTGGTCATCGCATCCAGTTCCTTGCTGTACTTCTCTCTATTGACAGCAGAAGAGAGTTCCTGTCTGGCCTTGCGTGACCGATTCTTCTGTGTCGGCGACGACGGAGGGATGGAAATACCTTGTGTGGGTCCATTCGCTTCGCCCTCCACGTCCTTCCATATGCTATCGTCAATGGTAGGCTCTATCTCCACAATCTCCGTCTCCTCTTTCATTGGCGTAATCTTATTCTTATTCTCTTCGCTCACGGTGGGTGCCGGGGGCGGTGTTGGAAGAGACGCATCAGTTTCCGTCTGTCCAAACAGGTTCGCGATACCTAAACCGCCGTCTTCGCTTCCTGTCCCCGCATTGTTCGTGTCGTCGGAAACATCCAGTTGTTTCTCGGTCTCGTCCAGCAACTTGGTTAACTCCTGAATATCGTCGTTGTTGATGCTCATCTTCTCCACCTTGGTTATCAGGTCGGTAATCATATTGATGGCATCGGTCATACCCGACGTCAGCTGCTCGATTGTGGTGTCTTTCAACTGGAGCTGAGACCGAAGCTCGCGAAGATTCAATTCATACTCGTCCTGCTTATTGGTGGAATCCTTGAGCTGAGATTGGAGCGACTCTACGAGGGTCTTCATATTCTCAAGATCAGGATTCGGTTGACGCAGTTGTTCTTTCAGTTTCTCGATGTCGCCTGATGCCTGGTCAAGATTCTTTTTCATCTCGTCGGTCGTGCCTTGGGCATCCTTCAATGCGTCGTCGCCTTGTTTCTTGACCTCCGTTTTCATGTCTCCTAGTTTTTTACCCAGCGCAGTAAGCTCATTCTTTGAATCTTCCTTAATTTTCATAACCATCTCTTTTTGACGGACCAACAGCTTCTTAATCTTGTCGCTAATTGTCGCAAGGCGGGCCTTGACCAGTTTCTTGTACTCCTCGGCAAATTTTTCCTTTGTCTCGATTCTCGACGACAGGTCGGACAGTTTTCCTATAATATCTACTTGATCCATATATATAAACTATAGATAGATTATTTTACCTACCATAGTCATCTAATTCCGCCACCTCCACCCCACCATAGTTGTGTGTTATTTCGTCCAGTCCCCGTTTGATTGTGTCAATCTCGTTCAATATTTTCTCCTGCTCAGTCTGCGTGGACTCCAGATCATCGTCCGTCAATTTACCATCTACAATGAGATTATCAATATAACTACGTAGCAAATTCATCGCGTCAATCTGGTCTTGTTTTTCCTTCTTGATGTACCCATAATAGTGGTTGTAGTCGTCTCGAATAAGCCGCAGATACTCATTTTCCTCTTCAAGTTCCCCGATGCTGTTGTATTTGTCAAGCAGGTACTTTTTTTTTCGACTCATTTCGTCATCTATACGAACCAAGTACAGGTCGCGCTTTGCCAGGGTCATTTTCTGCATGCTTATCTATATACTAGCTGCTCAAAAAATACGTATCCTCTGTACAAATAGGGACATTGCGACATACATCAAATACAATAAAAATGATGTCGGTTGCGTCCAACGTTGATGTGTAGAAATATGAACAACAGACTTATCGTGCGTGGCATCATCATCATGGTAGTGGTGTGGTATACATTATGTATCACCGTAACATTGTATCTACTGGACATCTATACAGACCTTTACGACGGTTGGGACAACGACGGTACGCTAAACAACACATACACAACTTCGGTCTATTCGCACAAAAATGTCTCCTTTACGCAGGGTCCCGTTATCGCGCACTTTTCGGTTAATAACTCCACACAAAAAGCAATATAAACAGGTTGGTATAACTAGTACATTCGTAAATGATAACCTGTCGGCTTCAAGGCGGACTTGGAAATCAACTTTTCCAAATATTCACTATCGTTGCCTATGGGCTGGAGAACAAGGTGGCCTTCAAGTTTTTGTACAGCGATGCCATACCTTCTATCACGCCGAGACATAGTTATTGGTCCTCTTTTTTGAAGTCTCTTCGTTTTTTTACAGTACACGAACTACCGTCAGACATGAAGGTGGTGTCGTGTCCACAATTCGACTATATGGCGTTGCCAGAGTTTCGTAGCATCGGTCAGGACCATGTATGTTTCAACGGATATTTCCAGAGCTATAAGTATTTCCACCATCGACAGAACGACATACACCGACTTATCCAGCTCCGGCCGCAACAAAAGAAGTGTCTAGCGACATATGGCGTGGACACAATGGAGAATACCATTAGCATTCATTTTCGTCTTGGCGATTACAAACACTTGGCACACACGCACCCGATTATGCCTGTGTCCTATTATATCAACGCACTGACGCATATACTTACCCGCAGCCGTATCCAGACGTACACCGTGTACTATTTCTGCGAAAAGGAGGACAACGACACGGTGTCGACCGACTGGATTGATCCTATTTCCTGCGTGTTTCCAAGTCTCCGCTTTGTCAAGGCGAGCGATGACATGGCCGACTGGGAACAGATGCTATTGATGAGCAGTTGTACCCACAACATTATCGCGAACAGCTCGTTTAGTTGGTTTGGGGCATACTTTAACGCGGGTGGAAAGGGGCATACCGTATGTTACCCCCAACACTGGTTTGCTGGTTCAGCTGCCGAGCAAAACAACACGAGGGATATGTTCCCCGAGAAATGGACCAAAATAACGTATGAATAAATCGCCAAAAAGATATAAATGAACCACTGAATATATATGTATATACACATATCATACAAGATACTATGGATGACATGTGTGCTGCCTTTGAAGGATGTGTTATGCTCATTATGAACTGCGAAAAATACGCGGCCAAAGCCAAGAAGCAGAAAAAGGAATGGTTGAAGGATCTGAAGTTGCCCTATTACCATGTGATAGGCGACCCTGGGTTGGAGGACGACTACGTGTTTCAAGACAAGAAACGCGTTTTATGGGTCAAGACCAATGACGACTATAATTCTCTACCCAAGAAAGTTGTAGCAGCATATGCCGCCACGCGCAGCCGATTTTACGACTTGAAGTATATATTCAAAACCGACGACGACCAGATGCTCCAGTTTGGCGACGCCAACGCGTTTTTCCAGAGGATAACTACTATGTTAATCAATGCGGAAAAGGAGACCTACAAAATTCATTACGCAGGTAACATTGTCAACGTAAATCAGTCCTACATTAGCCAGTACCACAAGATCCATCCCGAGTTGCCAATAGATTTGCCGGTAATGGCCACCAAGTACTGTTCTGGGCGGTTTTACATCTTGTCAGAGGAAGTGGTGGATGAATTGCTGAAAAAAAAGCACTACATCGAGAGCGAGTTCTTGGAGGACTATGCGATTGGGTACTACATGGACGACCTCTACAAGGTCACCATGAAACATCTCGCAACCAATGTGTTTTTCAAAGACATGGATCTATGGGTTGATTGAATAAACAGTCTTGTTGTCGGTTATATGTGCGGACAGGACTGTTGTTGCATCATCTGCATTTTTCGTAGAAATTCCTCCTTGTCCAGATCGATCATCATACCTGTATAATTCGTCGTGCGCTGTTCTATGTCACTGTAACTCTCCCTCTGTGTTACTGTAAGGGGTGTAATCAAAAACCAGTTATCCTTGTTTTGGAGGGAAAGCCAGTATTTGTCGATGGCGTAATAAAAATGCTCGTGTGGGTTCCACATGAGATTGACAAGACCTTCCCGAATATTGGAGATGAGTGTATCGTAATAGTGTCCATTAACAATGTATCCTGTGGTTGTCTGGCACTGCGTGACTTTGATGGCAGAATCGTTTACGCGTGTATACGGTGGCATATTGTTCCCCGCAAGCAAAATCATGTCCCACTCCACACCTGACGCCAAAAAACGGTCGAGTTGTTCCGTGAAAATACTGGGTTTTAGGAACTGGATGTCGTCCTCCACCAACATAAGGTGCGGAAACTTGTTTGCCTTGGCGGTTTCCAGACATTTGAGATGACTGAGTGTACATCCGATTCTGCCGTATTTTGCCTTGATGGCGTTAAATCTGGTTGCCAACGTAAGTACGTCAATGGACGCTAATTCTTTCTCGACTTCCTCTTTTCTGTCGGTGCGATGGTCGAGATTGATGTATACAACATGGCGAATGTCCGTGAATGAGTTCATGTCAATACAGTCAGTAGATACAGTATATTGTAGTGACCTGTTTAAATTTTCTTAACCAGTATTATCTAATTTAGTTGTTTGTATATAAAAATATAAAGTATCGATTGTGTATATATACATGGCAGAAACATTGACAATCACCTTTACTGGTGTACCCAATGCTACGACGGTAGGTGTCTCGTTAGGTGGTGGTTCAGGATTAGCCGCCAGCGACACAATTACTTGGGCAGGAGGAAGTGGAGTGCCGGCGAGTATAGTTAGCAATAGGAATTATACAAACAATACTGGGTCCGTTGCTACATTTACAGCAGTCATACAAATATCAACAGGATTCTTTAATAGTTTCGCTATAAATTATGGCAAGCAGTACGTCACGAGCGTTGTAGCAAGCAATGATACGGCGGCTACCACATGGGGGCTTGGATCAAATGGAGTCGATCCGAGCTTACTCTACCTACCTTACTGTTTTTCGGGTTGTACAACACTTACCACCGTGCCTTCTTATTTGCCGTCCAAAGTACGAAGTTTGACGGGAACATTTCGAGACTGTTCTGTCTTTAATTATGATATTAGTAATTGGAATATTTTTAAATCAATAACTCTGGAAAGTATGTTTGAAAATGCTATTGCTTTCCAACAGAATATTCGTGGATGGTTCACGAATCCTGATGTAGATGTAGCGTTTACATACATGTTTAGAGGTGCTACCGCCATGATTGGTGTTTACGGTGCGGGTGGCACAAGTCCAAACGTGTATTTTGGTACCTCTCCAAATTACACTCCCGTAGCAGATTTCTTTAATCAAATCCCTCCCAATCTTACGTTTACATTTTCCATCCCCGCAAACACTACATCGTCCATCGTTATTCCTTTGTCGGGGGGAACTAATCTTACAGGCAACGCCACGATTACTGTGACGGGAGGTACTGCTACAGGAATCACAACAGACAACCCCAGCTTCAGCTATACAAACAGTACGGGGAGTCCTGCTACAATTACCGCGGAGATCAATCTGACGGGAACAGGATATTTCACTAGGCTTGGTGGGTCGTGGACAGGTGCACAACTATTAACCCTTGTGACAACAGGCGACCCGACAAATTGGGGGATGGGAACAACTGACGGGACTACGCCCGCTGTGACCAGTTTCGAATCTGCTTTTTATGCATGTATCAACCTTATCGGAACCCCTCCACTGATCCCATCTACCGTGACTTCTACCGCATATATGTTTAATGATGCAATTTCATTCAACCAGGATATTTCGAACTGGGACGTGACTAATGTAACGAAAATGGATGGTATGTTCAAGAACGCTACCACATTTAATCAACCACTCAATACAAGTATTATAGACAATGGATATGAATATACTGGATGGAACACATCAAGTGTCACTGATATGAGTTCTATGTTTGACGGAGCGTCCTCGTTCAACCAGGACATAGGAAAATGGAATACGTCGGCTGTTACAAATATGACCAAGATGTTCAATAGCACAACTGCATTCCATCAGATTATCAATACTACATCAGTGACCGTTGGAGTCAACACATATAACGCGTGGAACACATCGGCTGTTACAACTATGGACAATATGTTCAATAACGCTTCATCGTTCAACCAATCCATTGGGAACTGGAATACGAGTAATGTTACCACCATGAATTCCATGTTCTCACGTGCTGTTGCGTTCAACCAGAATATTCGTAGTTGGCAAACCAAGGGTGGCATTGTCGACCCTGGCACCGTCACATTCACAAATATGTTTAATGAGGCCACAGCCATGATCGGGACATATACCGGTGTATCAGGGTTTGGGACCACGCCAACCTCCGCGTTTTTTAACTATACCCCTGAATCCATTACATTCACATTCTTAATTCCTGCGTCAACCACAGCTATTATCCTTATTCCTCTGAGTGGGGGCACATCACTTAATAGTTCCACAGATACCATATCCGTTACGGGCCAAGCGACCACTGCGGTAACAAATAACACAAGCTTTACGTATGATAATTCGTCGACACCATCCTCTACTACTATCACTGCTGTAATTACTGTATCTACTGGATATTTTACCGGTTTGGGTGGAACCTGGACGAACGGAGCATACCTAACGGGGGTCAGCACGACAAATACGACGACATGGGCACTGGGACTGAACGGATCCAATCCAGGCATCACATCTTTCGCTCAAGCATTTAATACATGTTCCAGCCTCGTTGTCGTCCCGACACAGATACCCACCACGGTTACTGATACGAGTTCTATGTTCAATGGAGCGACAGCGTTCAACCAGGACATTAGCGGTTGGACAGTGTCGAGTGTGAGTAATATGTCAAGCATGTTCAATGGAGCGACTGCGTTTAACCAGGACATTAGCGGATGGACCGTGACGAGTGTGAGTAATATGTCAAGCATGTTCAATGGGGCGACAGCGTTCAACCAGGGCATTGGTGGATGGACCGTGACGAGTGTGAGTAATATGTCAAGCATGTTCAATGGGGCGACAGCGTTCAACCAGGACATTAGCGGATGGACCGTGACGAGTGTGAGTAATATGTCAAGCATGTTCAATGGAGCGACAGCGTTCAACCAGGGCATTGGTGGATGGATCGTATCAAGTGTCACTGATATGAGTTCTATGTTCAATGGAGCGACATCGTTCAACCAGGACATTAGCGGGTGGGACGTTTCCGGTGTAACAACGATGGATAACATGTTCAATGGAGCGACAGTGTTCGACCAGTACATTCGGACGTGGCAAACCAATGGTGGGGTTGTTTTTCCTCAGGTTACCTTTACAGATATGTTCACTGGGTCCACTGCCATGATCGCGACGTATGGTGGCGTTGGTGGCGTTGGTGGCGCGACTGGTTTTGGAACCACACCAACAGCCACATTTTTCAACGCGTCTCCTTTGACACTGACGTTTACGTTTTCCATTCCAGCATCAACCACAGCTACCATCCTTATTCCCCTGAGTGGTGGCACAAACTTAACGGCAAACAGCACCATTGATGTGACCGGAAGTTCTGCAAAAAGAATCACAGACGATCCCAGTTTCAGCTATACAAACAGTACGGGGAGTGCTGTTACAATTACCGCAGTAGTCATCATGTCCGGCGCGACGAATGAATACTTCACGAAATTTGGACTCACGTCGGCAGGGAGTTCGTGGACCGGTGGATCCTATTTAACTGGAGTTTCCACGCTGAGCGAGTCAACCTGGGGACTGGGTACAACCGACGGGTCGACGCCGGGTGTGACCAGTTTTGAAAGCGGATTTGTTGGTTGTACTAATTTAACTTCTGTTCCCAGTCAAATTCCAACGACAGTCACTACACTGAGACAAATGTTCTATAACGCATCCAGTTTCAATCAAGATATTAATGCCTGGACGACGACAAATATCCTGAACATGTCTGGTATGTTCAGAGGAGCAACAACCTTTAACCAGAGCCTGAATTCCTGGACCACAGCCAGCGTGACAGATATGTCAAGTATGTTCCAGAGCGCCACAGCATTTAACCGTAGCATTGTGTCATGGAGCACGGGGAACGTGACAACCATGACTGGAATGTTTAGCGGTGCATCTGTGTTTAATCAAAATATTAGTGGATGGGACACAAGCAAGGTGACCCTTATGACAGCAATGTTCCAAAATAGCCCTCTGTTCAGACAGTATATTCGTGTATGGAACACGGGAGCAGTCACGAACTATGATGATATGTTTACAGGTGCATCAGCAATGAACTCCACATTCACCGGTGTAGACGGATTTGGAGATACTCCCACTGCGGCGTTTTTCAACCAGTACCCTTGCTTCTTAGAAGGAACTAAGATAGATACTGACAAGGGTCCCAGGGAGGTCCAGGATCTACGTCCAGGCGACAAGGTCAAGACGTTCCGTGACGGATACAAACCCATCGTGTATATCGGTACTCGCGACATTGCTCACCACGCCACACCAGAACGCATCAAGAACCAGCTGTATATTTGTCGCAAAGAGAAATTCCCCGAAGCAACGGAGGATCTCGTAGTTACCGGTTGTCATTCCCTTCTACTGAACCGATTGTTCAAAGACGACAAGGAGAGAGAAGAGGTCGTCCGTGTAAACGGAAAAGTGTATGTCACCGACGACATGTACAGGTTTCCGGCATGTATGGTGGTAGACCAGGTCGATGTATACGACAAACAAGGGACGTTTCCCATCTACCACTTCGCACTGGAGAACGAGAACTATCACTGGAATTATGGCGTGTATGCCAACGGTATATTGGTCGAAAGCAGCAGTCTGCGGTATATGCGCGAACTGTCTTGTATGAAATTGTTGATCTGAGGTTTCGCCTCTTAGGGTCTACTCATCATATTTTTCTCTCGTTAGTAAATAATATGATGTTGAGTGAGAAAGAGATCGCCTACCAAATCAAACCCATTACCCGGTCCATGGTGGACGCTGATTATAGTCTGTTATGCACAAAGGCATCCGATCTACGGGACGGTAAGCAGGGCGTTGTCACGGACCGTTCACGTATCGGGAACGACGTGGTGGATTTCTTCACGTTTGAAGAGCGACTCCGCACGCGCAGCAAGTACAACATCCACTTCTACGACTTTGTGCGACGCATCGACGAGTTTAAGGAGAAGAAGTTCGTTCGCAACATGTTGACTTACTACAAAGAAGTCAAAAACAAAAACAACACCAAGAACGAGTTTGTGGTCATGAAAGAGGTGTTCAACATATGTATCGGAGCGATCAACATATTCCGTCCTCTTGTGGCTATGGAGATCTACGCCAAGTATCGCCCGACATGTGTGCTTGACATTTGCGCAGGCTGGGGAGGACGTTGCGTGGGCGCGGCGGCAATGGGCGTGCCCAATTATATTGGTCTGGATATAAACAAAGGTCTCATGGAAGGCTACGCCAATCTGGTGCCTTATTTGCAAGAAAAATCCGTCACCAAGATAGATATGCGGTTCTGCGACGCAACGCAAACAGACTACGGTGCTCTCCCGTCATATGACATGGTGTTTACGAGTCCGCCCTACTATTTCCTGGAAAAGTATTCGCATAATTCCGAATACGCCAACAAACCGGCGATGAACCGAGAGTTCTACGAACCGGTGTTCACACAAGCCTACAAGCATCTTGTACCTGGTGGACGTTTCGTCTTGAACGTCAATAGAGAAATCTACGAGTCTGTTTGTGTACCCCTCCTCGGCGAGGCACATGACATCTTACCTTTCAAAAAAAGCAAAAGGCAAAATGAATACTCTGAAAGCATATACGTATGGAAAAAAAAGAGTGTGTGACAATTGTTTATTTGCGACCACCCTTCTTTAACTCTTCTTTTGTAATGGGTTTGTCACCATGAGCACGGTTGTTGTGTCTGTCTTCCCACATATAATTATCGGCAGTGTTTCGCCCACCACAGTTTTTCGCAACGATATGTCCCGCGTCTTTGGCATTCATTCTATTTTTTATCTGGGGGGTGGTCAGTCCCATTTCTTTATATTTACCCTGGGCGTAATCGCGCACAGCTTTGTTGTTTTTCAATTTACCGGCATCGCCGTTCTTAATGCCTTCGTTAATAGCGTAACTTTCCTTACCATACACCATACCAATTACAATATATACATGGCTGTATTTATATCGTTTACAAGTTATTTACAGAGTAGGGTAGCTGGGTTGGAGGAGCATCCCACATTGACCGCCTCCTCTGTTGAACTCGTCTCCTCTTCCGAGCATGATGTATCCATCCTGGCCCCACGACTCACCCCACGAGTTCTTCACGAGGTAATAGTCCTGGCCGTCCAATGATCCGTATCCAACCGCCAACACGCCATGGTCCAAACTGGTTCCGCATGATCCAGTGAATACGCCAGACTTGTAGAGCTGGAAATCCTGCTGGTCTGCCTGGATGGCGATGGATACGGGCTGTTTGCTGAGTGCCAGCATCATGTCTGCGTCAGACGAAGCAGGAACATCGTAAACAGATTCTACCTGCGAGTTGGGTACAGTATCACAGCTCTTCATGGCACATGAACCAGCAGACTTTGTCGTTCCCGACGTATACGGATAGTCCTCCTCGGTACACAGTCCGCCGTTCTGCTGAATCCACGAAAACGCATTGTCCATGAGTCCGCCATTACAACTCATATCCTTTCCACCATGCTTGAAGTTATCGCAGTCGACAAGCTCCTGCTCCGAGAAGCTGACCAGGTTGCCGTTCTTCACGTAAAACGCACCCTCCAACGCACCAGTGGTGGAGAAGCTCCAACATGAGCCGCACTGACCCTGGTTCTTCACAGGCGTGACGGCGCCTTTCTCGACCCAGTCAATAGAGACGGGAATGGTTGACATATCCACTACCGTATTCATGTGGTCGGAGTGGTAGTTAAGTCTCTTGTTGGGTCGAGCGAGTTCACGACGCAGTCCCATCAAATCGGAAAACTCGACGTGGTTCATGCCAGAGTATCTGTTATGACCCAACGTATAGGTTCGGTTCTGACTATTAACGTAATCAATGTAAATATCATTATCAATCCAATTGGACAGCACGGATTCTTCGAGGTGATGGTCGTGGTAAAACTGGATGTCGTATTTTCTGGCCCATTCGGTAAATCGCTCGCGAATGGACACGGCTGACACCTGGGAAAAAACAGTGAACACAAGAAATAGGGTTCTGAACATGGTTATATACTCCTATTACATATTATATTTATACTCGTTTCACAAATAAATAATCTCCTATATTGCGAAGACACCGTTGCGTGCTTGACGCGCCGTACTCTTTCTCATATCATAATTCATGCTCCAATGCGAATAGGACGCACAGCGGTTTGAACAGTATTCGTATGTTGTACCTGCCGTTTGTTTTTTTACCATATCCTTCGACCAACATATTTTCTCGCAATCTTCGCCTTCGCATTCAGTTTCCATATCAAACCAGTAGTTCGAAAGTTCGTATAGTACGTGGCTATAATTGTCATGTGGTTCTCCTATCACGTACGACAATATTTCCCACTTCAGTTCCGATGGTATATAGGGAAGTGCTGCGTAGATATCGTTATTATTCTTGTTCATGTTCATGCTGTTGTTGATTGTTGATTGTTGATTGTTGATTGTTGATTGTATAGACTATTTACTATATACCATAAGTAGTCTATTTTCATTTCATTTTTATTAGGCTTTTCCTATCTACACCTTCGCCATACGGTACCGCAAATTAATTTTATTGACCGCCGCCGCACCCCCAGCGGTGTTGGTGGATTTCGGCGGAAACATGGCAACGTTTTCTTTACGGAGCTGTTTGAATGTAGTGGGAGTGGCATACGTAGTGGGTTGGGACTGTTGACGCGAGTGAAGGCGTGATCGTATCGGCGGATGTCTTGATGTAATGACTACCGGCTCTTGTCTAGAGGGGGTAGGCAAAACATTCGGTTTACTTCGTGGAATATACTGTTGCGGCTCTCCTCTGGCTAGAGCATTCTTCATGGTGGTTCTCTCCTCGGTAGTAGGATAATACGCAATCTTCGACCAGTCACTCGGTCGCACGTTGACATTGTTCGTTCGACACCTATCGTCAGGGTTTGTTATTTTACTCACAGGTTCACGCAGATCATACTTAAAATACTCGTCGTCTTCAAAATTGGTCTCACTCAAAAAGGCATGAATGTTGATGTACCGAAACTCCGAGCCGAGAGAATCGTAGATGTTGTCCAGTTCATTGGTTGATTTCTTGTCAAACGAATAGTCAAGCTCACAGATCGTCGAAAGACCATTGCTTCCGTCGTCCGTCTTGAGTTTGTGGGGGTCCTTCTTATTGATAATGCGGTCCACCCCGTCAAACAACTGAAGTATCTCGGGGGATCCTACCTTGTAGAAATCCGTGCGATCAATCTTGAGTCCGGCAGCAAGGCATCTTTTCTGAAGACACGAATCCTCCAGACCCCATGACCAGAAGTTCGGGTACCCGTTGATTTCCTCAAAGTCAGCACCTTTCATCACCACAATTCCGCCTAAAGAGTGAGTGAATCCATAGTAATGCTTCACTGTACCACGTTGCGTTTCATAGTCAAAAATACGATTGAATGGAATCGTGTCGAGGTCGTTGAAAATGAATGTAATGTCTTGGTAGTGGTCGGGGTATTTCTCTTGCATGGCCAAAAATCCAATATTACGTGCTGCTCCTCTATTGAAACTACGCTTGTCGCTCTGGTGTGAAAAGTACACCTCGTAGTCGGTAGTATACTCGAGCAGAAATTTCATGTATTTACAGAAAAAGAACTTCTGCTCGGGTCGGTTGCGGTAAGGTACAATGAAAACCTTTTTGGGTATCGACGCCATGTATTCTTTACGACTGTATTTTTATTACCCTTATTTAACTTAATTGTGACAATACGACACAATTATATTACAATCACTCACATAAAGTTAATTTGTATATAACATTATGTACAGCTTACTTTCAAGAACTATTTCTCCAACAAACAATCACCACAGCACAAGCGACCATGTCAAAGAGTATATCGTCACACCTGTCCACTGTGATTCAGTTTACGCAATGGATAGGTGGAGACACACTCTGAAAAACGGCACGAACGTTGAAGTAGAAATGACCACATTTTACCGAACGTGTGAATTTTCAGTGCGCCTCGATACATCTCAATACAACGCCATGCGGACTTGTGAAAAAATAGTACTGAACGAGTACGATTTTACTTTTCACAGTACCAGTGAGGAGCGTGGATGGTTAGTAAACATTGCACGCATTCATACATACAATAAAACACAGATTGATGAAATCAACATGCTTATTTACGGAAGTCTACAGGGACGCGAGGTTGACTCGAAGAACGAACCTGTCTGCTATAACTGTAACACTGCCCTTCCTCTGGATAGTCCAGCACACAAAAACAGTATGGTGCTACATGGACGTGACCGTGTTGTTTGCCATGAATGCAGCAAAGACTACAGTATTGATATCGAATCTGGAGAATATGTATCCAACCTACGCTCTTGTCACGATGACGTGTTTACAAATAGCGAGTCCGAAACGACACAACTGTCTGTGAGGGATTTTACAAGCCGTGGATGGAAGCTTTTAGATACGGTGTACGGTTTTGATTGTCCATGTGAGTTGAAGAACGTTTACGAATAGTATACGCCTTGCAACGACCCTTCAGTCTGAACTGTTCTCACCAGGATCTTTGTGGTCGTCACACAATAACAACGACACGGTATTTTGAAAGTCATTCCATCGCGAATGGCTCTCAAACAGGTATGGCGATTCTACGTATTTTTCACTCATATGTCCATTGAAATCACTACCAAGAATACGGTATTTTACATCTTTGTACTCGTAGCGTATGTCCATGTATACATCGCTGTTCTCCGTAGAAAGTGGATATTCAAAATGTTTCCGATGAAAACAAAACACCGCCTGTGTAAATGCGCCACCACCAGTCATGTTGTAAATGTCATCTGGGTACTTGTTATGTTTGATGTTGTTGACCACCAGACGAACGACTTCTTTCAGAAGAGGATGGGCAGGTTTACACGCAATCGCCCAGTGCGCAAAAACGTTGGGGTTTTTTCGATCGATAGCGATAATTGCGTCATTGTCGCCCTCGTCCACCAAATAACTGATTGGCAAATTGAGTCCGGCATCCATGTCCAGGTACACGCCGCCATGGGTATACAACACGAGATATCGCCACAGATCAACCCTCGCCTTGCGAACGCGCAGCTTATTGTAACACTCCACAACCTCCTCGTCGAAATGGTCTGTCACAAATTTGTCCATCTCGTCGTCCAGGAAAAATCGATACTCGTAATCCATCATATGTCCTTTGTTGATGTACCTCCGCTTCATTACTTTGGGATGAAACATGGTCGTGTGCCATGTTTGAAAAATTGTATGGGGGATCATTGTATAGTATACGGACTGATATTGTTTTTTCCATGAAAAATAATTACAAACAGAAGACACGCACGCCATATACACTACCTATATCAAGATCACAATTATGGTTGTTTGTATTTTTTCAACATAACCGGTGGAATCAACTCGCCCTTCATTTTTTCAAGTTTCTTAAAACACTTGTTAATGGTGACCTCGCTGGTCTCGCTAATATTCTTGACGTCCCTCTTGCTGATGTTCAATTGAAACGCCTGGGCAATGAAATAGACTACGCCTGAAGCAATCGATTGAGGAGTGTTCTCTGGCATGAGATCGTTTTTCTCTATTTTCATGGAGATGAACATGGCGAGCTTGGTCAACTCGCCGTTCATGCTGAGTTTGCTACAATAACGCTCGATGAATGCCTCGGGTTTTGTTCTTCCGAAACTCGTCTTTTCCTGAACATTCATGTCCCGCTCAATGTCGTTGATTATCGTTTGAGCATTCTTACATCCTTTTGTCGCACTTGTCACGTCCAGATGAAATATGGTTGCGATTTCCTTTGCGGTGCGCGGATACTTGTTCACCCTACACGCAATATAGATGGACGACGCCAAAATACCGTCTCGGTTATCTCCTCGAAATGTCAGGTTGTATTCTGATATCTTCTTGTGGTACCGCATGGCGTCATCGATAATCATTTTAGGCATACCTGCGTTCTGGGCCATAATCGTGATAATCTGAAACTCGTCGTATTGCGACTTCTCTTTGTATGGCATGGACTGCCACTCGGTATACCTACGTATCTTGCGCATTTCGTAACTGCTCCCTCCTTGGCACAACACCTTACATCCGAAGGACGATTCACGAAGCAGCGGGTTGATAGGCATACCACAACGCGTAGGGTCGCTTCCTTGATTATCGTCTGCTCCGTAAAATCTCCACTCCGCGCCATGATCAACCAGGTCCTTGTAGATGATCCCGCATTTATCATTTGTACATGTGAGGAATCCTTCGTCTGAAAACGCAAGTCCGAATTTACATTGTTCGCACTCTTCGCGATCTCGCGATTCGCGATAGATACATTCTAAAGGAACCTTGTCGCCATTGACCTCGGTGTCAAAGACGTTCCATAAATGCGCTCTGTCGATCGAACTGTTTTTTACTTTCTTACTTCGCTCTGTCATATTTGAAATAAATAGCGTATTACACTACAAATCATTTTTAATTGAAATACGGAACACATTATCAAAAATATTCTGGGGATACTATATGGGCAATACTTCATCAACCGAAAAAAAAACGTATAAATCTCTCGAAAACGTATTGGATTACATAGCTTCAAATTATATTCTGACCACCGATTTTAAGAGCTTGACCAAGTTATACGACGAGGAATATTGTAACAATTTAGTGGTGTTAACGCGCGACATCATAGACAGAAACTTCACGGACATGGAACTTACGTACTTGTCGCAGAGAATCAGAGGCAAGGACGTGGTAAACGAGGAAAGAACCGACAACGTCGTGTTTTTCTCTAAAGACAAGCTGGAGAAACTGGACTCGGACACGACTTCTCGGTTGCGTAAAAAAAGAATATGTCAGGGTATAGCGAAATTCTACGTAAAAATAGCGCACGTGTTTGCCGCCATCGTCATGACAATCAATCCTGTATATACATACAAAAATGAGTCAGGGACTACCGTGAAGACGCCTCTTACGGAAAAGGACACAATCCCCAAAAACGCGAAGGACAGACGTATCAGTCGAGAGGGAATGTGTTATAACCGCTTGAACCAGTTGCGTCATGGTCAAGATTTTGTCAACATACCTAGCGATGGAAATATCACGTTAACGCCTAAACTTTGCGGAGAACGGGGAACGCTTGTGGACGAACCAGGAATGCCCGAGCTACAGTCCCTTTACTATGACAAGTATAACTACGAAACAGGATCGTTCAATGGTATGCGCGACGCTACAAAAAAAGAGTACCAGCGAGACTTGGGCAATTTCTACAAGGCGTTTACGGGAAGAGAGGATCTCCCCGACACACCTCTTGACAAATTCGGTGACATTAAATTGCGAGACTACAGTCAAACCGCAAAATGCGATGGCCCAAACGCTATGTTCAGGCGAAAGGCTTCTGGAAATTTGAAAGACGAGCTTTTCCAGAAGTATGCCTACACCATGCAAGATATGATGCGCAAATCACATCACGTCCAAACCGAATTATTGGGTATTATTAATCAACTCTTTACCTACGACACCGAGAAAAAGAGTGGAAAAAAATTGGTACGAATTAACCCCGCGTTGACAGAAAAACGACTGAATGAGGTGGTGGAGAAGACGCGGAAAATTATCGTGAATTACTATGTGACATGTGAAAAGGATTTCGAGCGAGGTGTCAAGATATACGAGTCAATTGTCGAACATCTCATGAAAGAAACCACCATGTCGCAAATTGATTCTCTGGAAGAGACCAAGGACTCGCTGCTTACAGGAGATATAACCACCTAGATGTATTTCTTTGTTATTTACTTGATTTATTTATTGATTGATTTATTGATTTACTTATTGATTGATTTATTTATTTAATTATTTATTTATTCTATACATTGTATATGAAGATATTCATTGATATCGACAACACCATCTTCAAAACCATTGGTAACGATTACAAGAACAGTCAACCGATACCTGAACGGATAGAAAAGGCGAACAAG
>Ga0209137_1000325_pt1 | contig 52495 bp, 55 predicted proteins | sample SaaInl5LU_22_DNA_FD_184642 | JGI IMG/M metagenome (GOLD analysis project Ga0209137, IMG submission 184642) | Marine microbial communities from expanding oxygen minimum zones in the Saanich Inlet - ESP_105LU_22_DNA (SPAdes) (version 2) | ecosystem: Environmental > Aquatic > Marine > Intertidal... | reverse complement strand
CCAAATAGCACGTATCGCGAGTATGAAAATATTTAGTTTACTTCTTTTGATAATCGTGTCTACAGGACTACAAGCTCAAACCAATAAATATGTTATTCTGAAACATCGCGATAAACCACAAGAGGTAGCCATAGCACAGGGTGAATATGTGGTAGTTACTACCTTTAAAGGGGAGAAAATAAAAGGGCAAATGGAGGTGCTGAGTGAGACCTTAATACGCGTAAAACACAAGATAGTGCCACTTACAAGTATACAAAAATTTGGAAGACGAAATCAGCGGGTGTTCCAGTTGGCAAGTATGTTGGTTTCTACCGGGATGAATATCACACTCTTTGGCTTGAGCGATAATTTAAGGCACGGATGGGATGTGCCTAGTAATAACTACAAGGCGGGTTTACCTATGCTTGCTGTTGGCATTCCGCTTATGATTTTTACTTAGAAAAGAACAAGTAAACGATGGACGTACGAGGGTACAGTGGGGAAGTGGTAGTCGTTCTCGGCTGCTAAGTCCGATGATCTATGGTTATCACGTGTATAGCAAACAAAGTCATTTTACTTTATGCTTCATATAGCGGGTCTAGTGCTCAACACATTTCTCTGTACTTTGCCTGTCTTTATTCGGTACACAGGAATCTTTATACCATAATGCTTACAAAGTCTAACTAACTCGGCATCTATCAGCTCTTGAGAGTACCGGAGTGAGAAGTCTCCAAGGATAAGTTTTTGTACCTTGATATTGGCTGCCATCTCCAGCACCTCTTCTAGACTACTGTGTTTGTTTCTTGCAATTCAATACCTTGTAACTTATACTTTTATGTGCTCCTTGCTGTGCCTTTTTATGCTCACTTACGCACGGCATCCACCTTCAGGTCATTTCTCTGATATATACTTTCCCCATCGACAACTGGTAACCAGTCTTTTCGAGGTTTGTCTGGGCCAATTTTTTTGGAGAACTCCTCCAATGCCGGGAATGAACCTGCATACCTTGGGTAGAAAATCTGCATCTTATCGTTTAGTGGATTTATAGCACTCAAGTGGTCTCTGTTTGCGTGAGATATAAAGGCATATTTTATTCTACCCATTTTTTGGTTGAGGCTAGCTACTAATCCATCTCCTGCATCAAACAGAATGCCCAGTTCCACTATAAGATACCGCGCAGAAAAAAGAGCTATACTATAGCCAGTTATTGTTAGATTTATCACTACAAAATTATTGCTTTTATAGCTAAAAGAAGGGAGATGTAAATGAAGAATGCGAACGTGCATTTTGTGCTAAAGCTTTTCGGTATCTCTGGATTTGAGAAAGCTGCGAGAAGCAAATATTTGGCATTGAAAAATATGCAATTCAGAGAAATAGGGGTGATGCAAGATGACAATCTATTAAATTATGCATTATTGAAAATGGCAAATACATACACCCAGATTCATATTCAATTTGTTTTTGCAGTGAAATATAGGCGTGCAGTTATTGCTAAGGAATGGAAGGAGGAGCTATATAAATACATCAACGGTATTGTTTCTGCAAACGGGCATAAACTTTTGGCAATAAATGGTGTGGCAGATCATATTCTAATAGGTGTATTGATATGGATTGAGTTTTGGTGCATAATAATATCGGATTAATATTTGACGTCGATAGAATCAACTTTCAATCTTACGTTGAGAAATTACTTGCTCTATGGACGCACGAGATCGGAGGGCTCAGAGGGGGCATAATATAATTTTTTGGTAAAGCCCACCTAGGTACAGTTCACTGAAAATATAGAACACTAATAACACGGATTAGGCTGATTTGCACAAATCTTTTTTTGATTAAAATCAATAAATAACTCCTTTGTACTTGGCTTTACGATGATTTTTTTAATCCCGTAGGGATGATATATTATTTAGCCGCCGCCATCAAGGCCTCTATTTCCTCTACCTCAATAGGCATCCCTGCCTCATCCATCATGTCTACAGGGCCATTGTCGGTAATAAGTATTTGATTTTCTATACGAACACCTATTCCTTCTTCAGTAATGTAAATGCCTGGCTCACAGCTAAATACCATTCCAGCTTGCATTGGCTCGTATCGCATACCGCTATCGTGTACGTCTATACCTAAGAAGTGACTCGTGCCGTGCATAAAATATTTTTTCACTGCAGGCCATTTGGGGTCTTGATTTTTTACATCTTCTTGTGTGAGTAACCCAAGGCTTATGAGCTCCTCTGTCATTAGTCCTTCTACCTCTTTTTGGTACTCCATCAGCATTGTACCCGGTACTAGCTTTTTGCGAGCAGCCTTCATTACACGGAGTACGGCGTTGTACACATCTTTTTGTCTTGGAGAGAACTTGCCATTGGCAGGCAAACAACGGGTCATGTCGCTCGCATAGTTGGCGTAATCTACTCCGCAATCTACTAGAATAAGGTCTCCATCTTTCACTTCGTCTTTATTCTCAATATAGTGAAGCGTGCATGCATTTTTACCGGTGGCTACTATCGGCTCAAAACTAAATCCAGTGGCTCTGTTGCTCAAGAAGGTATGAGCCAGATTAGCCTCTATCTCGTATTCGCCCATTCCTGGTTTTGTCGTTTCTAAGATGCGTAAAAGCCCTTTTTTAGAGATCTGTACTGCTTCACGCATTACCTCTAGTTCTAGTTCAGTCTTAGTACCTCGAAGTCTGTTTAGTATTTTACCGGCACGCTTGTAGGTATGCATTGGGTATAAGTCCATCATCTCCTTAGCAAAGTCTATTGCCTTAGTCGGTGATTTTGGATTGAATCGATCATTTTCGTTTAGTGGCAGGTATACGTTGTCCGCCATGTTGATTACTTGGCGAAGCTGCTGCATGTAATCATTGTTCCAAAATATGGATGCTATACCACTCGTAGCGGTAGCATCTTCCTTAGTGTATTTGTATCCATCCCATACCGCTATTTTTTCATTGGTTTCTACCAAAAATAGGCATTCTTGATACGCGGTTATAGGACAATCCGGGAAAAGAACTAAAACGGAGTCTTCCTGATCTATACCGCTGGCCCAAAACATATCTGAGTTTTGTTTGAATTTATAAACCGCATCCGCATTCCAAGTGTATTGATAATTACTATGAAATATAGCGATACTATTAGGCTCCATTTCGGCAACGAAACGTTTTCTGTTTTCTATAAAAATCTCCTTATTCAGTCTTGGGTACTTCATTACTGGCAAAGCTACTGATTTGCGTTGACTAGTGAAGAGGAAGAAGAGAAAAGATAAAGAGTGATTTTATAAAACCTCAAACTTAATAGGGATTCTCATCTTCATGTCTACTGGAAACCCGTCTTGCATTGCAGGTTGCCATAGACGAGATGTAGATTTGATGACTCTCATTGCCTCAAGCATTAAATCTTCGTCTGGGTTTCCTGTAGTTTCTAAATTTTCAATCTCACCAATAGAATTTACGACAAATATTACTTGTACTATTCCTTGTCTGCGTGCTTTTAATGATTCGACTGGATATTTTATCTGGGTGTCTATAAATATCCATAGTCGCTTCTCACCACCTATGAATTTTGCTGGTTTCGGCATGTCTGAATACCTATCATGTTTGTCCTCTGCAGGGATAGTACGATTCCTTTGGTTCTTCTTTAGCTCCGTTTACAAACTCTTGAAAGTACGCGGTATCTCCATTTTCACAAAAGACTACATGCGGACCATCTTTTTCGCCGAAAGAATCAAATGATTTGATTCACATAATCTTACCATTTGGATGAAAGGAAGTATGAGTACCGCAGGTAATCCGTCTTTGAAAAAAGTTAATGCTTTAATAATACGAGTATTCCAAGCCCACTTTCCCGTTTTTATCCTTTAAAGGCTTTTCCAATAAGAACTCTTTTGGGAGAGTAGTAATAATACGTAGTATCTCCAAAAGTTTCATATGTAATTCCGTTATCTTCAAAAGTGGTTGTGATATCTTCTTCTGATAAAAGTACAAAATTAACAGATGTAAAGTCGATTATTTTTGGTTTAAAATAGGAGGTGTCTCCTTGTTCATCGAAATGCACTAGTATCTCACAGCCATCTTTAATTCCTTTCACGCTATCCAAGTGACCTTTGGTGTAATATTCGGAAAATTTGTTTCGACTTATGTCGTATTCCCAGTCGCCATCTTTTGATCCGAAATAGTAGGTGCCTATAATTTCCTTCTTGTATTTTGAATAGACATACCCTCCGTATCTTTTGCCTTTGTCTTTGCCACGTTCGATTATAGAGAATTCTTCTTTAGAATAAACCTCCCCCTTCCAATTTTTTAAGCACAACTGGTTTAAGCTTTTGACTGAAAGCATCTGGCACAAAGGACACGCTGATAAAAAATAGAAGATAGTAAATTCTCACACCACGAATATCTTTCATTTTACCCATTAACACAACCTTTCACCTTTCTTCTTTTAGCCTTTGGCTCAATTACCTACCTTCGCAATCCAACGATTATCAGATGGCAAAAACAACACAAGAATTATTAACCTCTCTTGGCATCAAGGCAAGGAACGAAAGTATTTGTACGGGCCGCGAGTGGGTGACATCGCTAGGTACAGAAACTGTAGAAGTACACACGCCCGTTACTGGTGAAAAACTAGGTGAAGCTGTATATGCTAGCGAAAGCGAGTATGAACACGTAATCAAAAAAGCACAAGAGGCTGCGGCTCATTGGAAAACAGTTCCTGCTCCTCAGCGTGGTGATATTGTGCGTCAGTATGGCGAAAAACTGCGTCTTCGAAAGAATGACCTGGGTAAGCTAGTAAGCTTAGAAATGGGCAAAAGCTACCAAGAGGGACTCGGGGAGGTGCAGGAGATGATTGATATCTGCGATTTTGCGGTAGGATTGAGCCGTCAGTTATATGGTCTAACGATGCACAGTGAGCGGCCAGAACACCGCATGTACGAGCAATGGCATCCTGTAGGATTGGTAGGCGTAATATCGGCATTTAACTTTCCTGTAGCCGTATGGGCATGGAACAGTATGATAGCCGCAGTATGTGGTGATGTAACGATATGGAAACCAAGTGAAAAAACTCCGCTAACGGCTATAGCTTGTCATCAGCTAATGCAGGAAGTTATTATTGAGAATGAATTGCCTGAGGGATTATTCAATCTCGTAATTGGCGATTACAAAATAGGAGAGGCCATGGCCAAGGATAAACGTGTGCCACTTATTAGTGCTACGGGTAGCACAAGAATGGGTCGTAGAGTAAGTCAAGTAGTAGGAGCTAGATTAGGTAAATCTTTACTCGAGCTAGGTGGTAATAATGCAATTATTATCACACCTAATGCCAATGTGGAGAACGCCTTGGTCGCCGCTGTATTTGGAGCGGTGGGTACTGCTGGTCAGCGTTGTACAAGTACACGTAGAGTACTGATACACGAATCTATTTTTGAGTCATTCAAAAATAAAATGGTAAATGCCTATGGCCAGTTACAAATAGGAGATCCGCTAAATGAGACTAATCACGTAGGGCCGCTTATAGATACTGATGCAGTAAATTCTTTCATAAATGCGGTGAAAGCTGTGGAAGACGAAGGCGGCCAAATACTGGTAGGTGGTGAAGTTTTGAGTGGCAAAGGCTACGAAAGCGGTTGCTATGTAAGACCTTGTATTGCAGAGGCTCGTAATCATTTTGAGATTGTACAAGAAGAAACATTTGCACCTATCGTATATTTGATTCCATATAAGACCTTGGACGAGGCTATTTTGATGCAAAACGATGTAAAGCAAGGCTTAAGTTCTGCAATATTTACAGACAATTTGCTGGAGGCAGAGAAATTCCTGAGTGCCGCCGGGAGCGATTGCGGTATTGCGAATGTGAACATAGGTACGAGTGGTGCTGAGATAGGTGGAGCCTTCGGCGGAGAGAAAGAAACGGGCGGAGGACGCGAGAGTGGATCGGATGCTTGGAAGGTTTATATGCGTAGACAAACCAATACGATCAATTACGGTAAGACATTACCGCTAGCTCAAGGCATTAAATTTGAGTTGTAGCATAGATACAGAATGAATACATAAAAATGCCTGCTAAGATTATCCTAGCAGGCATTTTTATAATTGCATTTATGCCCTGAGGCCCTAAGAAGTAATGTCCCAATACTGATAGAGCTTGTTGATAAGCCAATCTTCATTATGATCTATTTTTTCGTCAGCACCTTGTAGCTTCAGTGCAAAGTTGATAAGCTCAAGCCTTTCTGTTTCATTAGAGTCAGCATAAAAATCTTCGGCACATTGTTGTAACAAGATCGGGTAATCTTCCATTGCTGTTTTGCTCAGGTCTTCCGTAGCATCTTCTAAATTGCCTCCCAAAGGAAAATGTTGAATAACATACTCTACTATGACTTTGCCTTCTTTTGGGTCAAAATCTCCATCTATCTGTGCAAGTATATTTAGAATCAGATAGCCTGCTACATCCTTATTCTTTCGTTTCATTACTAATTATTATTTTCGTTATTATCTTCATCCCATAGTTCAAAAATCATCTTGAAGATGCTATGTTCGCTTGCTTTTACGACATTGTCGGCGTCAATTAGCTTCATCAAAAATAAGTTAAGTTCTAGCCTATCGTTATGACTTGATGAGGATAAAAAATCTCTTGCTTTAGGCTCTATTTCGGCATCGTATGTAGCGGGATCCAATTTGTTAATATTGACAAGCCAATTATCCTGCTGTTCCTTTGTCACGGGTTTCATTTTGAAATATTCCTTGATAACTAGGTTTTCGCGTGGGTCAAAGTAGCCGTCTATTTTTGCCGCAAGGACTAGAAGGTCGTAACTCAGTTGGTACTTATCAAGTTGGTGCGATTCCACGTTGTAGTTTTTTTATAATAGTTGGTGCAATTCACAAATTTAGTGATTTCTAATATACTTTGGCAGTATATCAGAAATAGCCACAGCTAAGATGCATTCTATTCATTATTTTTGAGGTTCAGTATGATACGATACATTCTTATTCTAACGATGTTTGTCTGTGGTGGTGTTATTGCCCAAGACTTTGGTGCACAGCTGCTTTTGGGGGCTAATTTTAGCCAAGTAGATGGCGACCAATTAGGCGGTTACAATAAACTTGGAGCTAATGTTGGTATCCAGATAAATAAAGAGGTGAATGACCTCTGGGATGGAGCTTTCGAGATTAGATTTAGTATGAAAGGTGCTAATCGAGTGCCAACACTTAAACTGAGTTATCACTATGTAGAAGTACCACTCTTGGTAAAATATAAACAATGGGATAAAGTCACGCCGTATGGTGGATTGAGCATAGGTGTAAATGTGTATAATCAGCGTGATGACAATGGATATGTTACCCAAGAAGAGGCTCTCAAGGGGATGGAAACCGGAATAGTGCTGGGTGGAACATACCATCTTTCAGAAAAGGTAGGGTTAGATTTGCGTCATTCGTATTCACTCTTAAGCATAAGAGACTATCCGTTCATTGTAAATAGCCCTACAGTCTTTGGGAGAGCGGGATGGTTTAATAGGCTATTTACCGCTGGAATTACGGTCCGTTTAGACAAATAATGAACTACATTGGTTCCAAAGTAAGACTGCTTCCTTTTTTGGAGCATAGTATAAAATCCGTATTAACCGAAAGGTTAGAAGAGCAAGTCTTTTGTGATCTATTTGCCGGTACGGGTGCCGTTGGTAGATATTTTAAGCCCAAGTGTAAAGCTATCATTTCAAATGATTTAGAGTATTACAGCTACGTGCTCAATCGCAATTACGTAGGCAATTCTAAGCTTATAAATGTGAGTGATAAGCTAGAAGAACTAGATAAATTAACGGGGATAGAGGGTTTTGTGTTTCGTAATTATAGCAGAGGAGGACACGGCGATCGAAATTACTTTACAGACCAGAATGCCAAGCGTATAGACGTAATTCGTCAGCAAATAGAAAGTTGGAAATCAACCCAAGAAATTGATGAGGATATTTATTTTTTTCTACTCGCCTCCCTACTAGAAAGTGCTGATAAGGTGGCCAATACGGCAAGCGTATATGGTGCGTATCTCAAGCATATTAAAAAGTCAGCACAACAAGATCTAACTCTTAAGCCTGCAACTTTTGATATCGCGAAGAATAATAGTAAGGTTTATCAGTCGGATGCTAATGAGTTAATAAAGAAAATAAGTGGAGATATTCTCTACTTAGACCCACCGTATAACGCTCGACAGTATGGTAGTAACTACCACCTGCTCAACACTATCGCATCGTATCAGTCGTTTGATCCTAAGGGAGTTACGGGATTGCCCGTTTATAACAAATCAGATTATTGCAGTAAAGCTACGGTTGTGCAAAGTTTCGAAGACTTGATTGCAAATGCCAAATTTGAGTATGTGTTCCTGAGTTATAATAATGAGGGACTTATGATGCATTCGCAGATTCTGTCTATTATGGAAAAGTATGGTGAAGTACAATTAAAAACACAGGCTTATCAGCGGTTTAAGGCCGACAAGACTGAGAACAGAAACCACAAGGCTACAGAGACTTTGGAGTACCTGTTTTGCCTCCAGAAATCTTAATCCCTTACGTTGTTCATCATTCGCCAAATGTCATTTAGATAGTTGACGGGTACGAGAGAGTTATCTGGGCTGTCACCCATACGTATGATTACAAGGCCATCGCTCGGCGATATGCATACATATTGTCCATTTTTGCCCAAACCGGAGTATATATCGGTTGGTGCATTGGGCAACATAGTTCCAGGAAATTTCAGTTGAGACTGTGGTATCATAAATCCTTCTCCTCCGTTGAGCCACCAGAGATAGCCATAGGACTTATTGATGTTTTGTGAAGGGCGTATTGCAGCATCTACAAAAGATTCATTGATAATACGTGTGTCATCCCATACCCCTCTATTTTGCATCAGCAGCCCAAAACGTGCCATAGATCGAGCATTACTAAGATAGAGATGCAGATCTCCGCTCCACTGCCAGTAGCCGCTCATGCCTATTTTGTCTTGTAGTACGGAGTTGAAATAGGTTGTGTAATCTTGTCCAGTAGCGTTGCTGACTACATTCTCCAATAAGGTATATGGAGCGTTATGATATGACCACCTGGTGCCTGCATCTGAAATGTAGGTTAGGTTTTCAGGTTCTAATCCGTCACCTTTCGTATTGTCCATACCAGTGGTCATGCTGAGTTGGTGCTGTACAGTTATTTTATCTTCTTGTTCTTTGGTGAGACTCGTCCATCCTTGACCAAGGTAATCAGATGATTTATCGGTGAGGGATAAATGTCCATCCTCTTCAGCCTTACCCACTGCGAATGCAGTCATTGTCTTAGCGGCAGATGCCCAATACCAATTTTTTCTTGCATCAAAATCGGCATCACGTAATATGGTTTTACCCCAATATTTTTCAAGTACTATTTTACCATCTTTGAGCACTATAAATGCTCGCGTACCATTGAGTTCTAAGTTGTCGTAAAGTGCTGCAATACTATCGGTATTCCAGCCTAAACTTTCTGGTGCAGTTGTCTCCCATTCTCCGGTTTCTGGAGGGAAATAAAGGGCTGTTTCAGGGTTGTTATTCGTTTCCTCTGGAAGTGTTTTGTCCTCATCATCTTTGCAACTAGCTAAGGTGATAACCATGAAGAAAAGCGGAAGGTATTTCTTCATTACTTTCATACGTATTCACTCAACTATACTATTCTGCTCTAAAACTTCCGCTCTTCACGTGTAAATCACGTTGTGGGAAGGGGATTTCAATACCATTAGCTCTGAAATCTGCATCTATCATATATCGGAGGTCACTCTTTACCTGTTCTATAATAAATAACTGACTGCTCCAAAAAACCAATTGAAAATCAAGGCTCGATTCACCAAAGTCTGTAAACAAAATGGTAGGAGCGGGATTTGTGATTACTTTAGGATGTTTCCACGCATTTTCAGACAGTAATTTTTTGACCAACTCCACATCGCTTCCGTAAGCCACGCCTACCGTAATGCTAAATCGTGTCACACTATCACTGTTGCTCCAATTCACTAATTTCTCACTTACGAGTTTATGATTGGGTATAATCATGGCAATGCCATCGCGTGTTTCTACTTTAGAAGTGCGGAGTCCTATTTCTGTTACCCGAGCGACAATATTGTCCACCTCTACTACATCATTTACCCTAATAGATGGCTCTACTAATAAAATAAATCCCGACACCAGGTCATTAGCAACTTGTTGCAAACCGAGACCTACGCCAAGTAGTAGTGGTGCTAAAAACGTGAACGCAGCTTGATTAATTTTGAGCGACACCAGTGATATGAAAACAAATATGACGACCAATAAGTATTTTATTATACGAGTAATGGCGAATTCCCGACCGGTGTCAAGTCTGCCCGATTTCACAGCCGCGGCTGCTAGTTTTTTTGTCCACCTGTAGGCAAACCAAACTACCGCTGCAGATATGGCTATGTAAAGAATGCTATTAACGGTTACGGTACCATTTTCGCCAAGTTTCCATAGTTCTTTGTTGAAAATATCCTGCAATTTCATTCAGCTAAAACCTTGTTGTTATACACGAGTGCAAAGTAATCATTTCCTAAGTCTAGGTAGCCGTATTCATAACAAAAGAAGTATGTTTTATCAGCTTTTGTAGTATAGGTATTGGTGAAATACTCAAAACTAAAACCCACTTTGGATAGTTCTTGCCGTCTTACTTTGATAGATTTATCCTTAGGACAAAGTTCCTCTAAGATGTTTCTATTCTTTTTGATTATGCGATTAACCTTACGGATGTAGTTATTCGACTTGCCGTTCTGTGTGTTGTTGTAATCGTTACGACATTGGTTGTCGCAGAATTTCTTATCCGCTCTACCCTGTATGGGTGAGTTACAATGTAGGCAAACCTTGGAATCCATACCGCAAAAGTAGGATGATTTTAAAATAGTTGTAATTGGGCAGTGGTGTCTCTCCTTACAAACGGTGTTTTGAGTGGTGTAGGCTTGGCCATTAGGCTAAATTTCTTTTTGGCTAATCTCACCTGTTGATTGATAGATTGAGCTAGCACACCTACGCCTTTCATTGGCTCGCCGTAGGTACTGTTGCTCAGTGATCCTCCTTGAGCCTCAGCTATGAGATTCATCACCCGAGTGGCTTTGAGCGGAAAGTTTTTTTGTATCCAGTCTTCAAACAAAAGTGCAACTGCTCCATTAAGTCGCACCATATTGTGGCCCAAGGTGAGTGCACCTGATTTACTTACAGCTTCGCAAATGCTGAATACTTCGTCGCTATTCAAACCAGGGATGATAGGAGCGAGCATAACGTGCGTAGGAATGCCGTGTTCTGTAAGTTTTTGTATGGTTTTAAGCCTGTTACCTGCTGATGAGGTGCGTGGTTCCATCGCTCGGCGGAGTTCTTCATCTAGCGTGGTGATACTTATGTGCACGTGCACCAAGTTTTTAGCAGCAAGCTGTTTTAGGATATCAATGTCGCGGCATACTAATGCGTTTTTGGTGATGATACCTACGGGTTGATTATGGTCAAGGCATATTTGGAGGAGTTCGCGGGTTATTTCGAATTTTTTCTCAGCAGGTTGATAGCAATCGGTATTACCACTTAGCATTATCATTTCTCCCTGCCAGTTGCGGCTTTTTACTTTTTTTTTGAGTAAAGTAGGGGCGTTGTGTTTTACAAGGATGTTCTTCTCAAAATCAGTACCCGCACTATAACCCCAGTACTCGTGTGTAATACGTGCGTAGCAGTATGTGCATCCGTGCTCACAACCTTGGTACGGATTCATACTCCATTGGCCGGGTACATCTGGGCTGTCTACCTTGTTTATGAGAGTCTTGGGATGAATTTCGGTAAATTGTGTAGCGTTATCGCTGCTAAAAAAATCTCCGTCAAAGTATGACCCATCCCAAAAATCTTCTACCACTGTTTTGTGGTATTGGTTAGGGGTGTTTATTAACGCTCCTCTACCCTTGGTGTTTTTTGGTATGGTAATATTATTATCCAAATCGTTGACTACATTGTAAACCAAATATTTAGAATAAACAAGAAATAGAAGTTCGGAGGCCGTGCTTTACTCCTGTGAAGGCTTATGCGTGGCGTAATGATTTGCGATTATGGTGGTAGCTACAGCAAGTCCATTCTCTTGAATAATAGAGCTCTGCATTTGTTTTGCGTGCTGTGCAAATCTTGGTTCTAGGAGTGTTTTGAGGCCAGACACTAGCTTTTTGGTAGTAAGTTTGGTAAGAGGCATAGGTTCAATTCCTATTTCATTATGCTCTATGAGTTTGCCCCAAAAATATTGATCGCCAAATGGATGAAGAATGGGTGTAATGAGTTGTGGAATGCCTGCGGTTAATGCACAAGCGGTAGTTCCCGCACCTCCGTGATGAATAACATAATCTACCCGTGGAAAGAGGGTGCTAAATGGTGCACTTTCTATAGTTAGAATGCGATCGTCTTCGTCTATCACCGAGTCTTTCAGTCCCCAACCCTTTACTATGAGTATGTTTAAGCCAAAGTGTTTTAAGATCTCTCGTATAAAAATATTGATGTCAGTCTTAGACTTATATGGCATACTACCAAAGGTGAGTAGTAGGGTCTTCTCATTTTTAGCTAAAAATGAAGTGATTTGCTGGTCTAGTGGCTGAGTAGGAGCGTCGTCAGTCCATAACCCAGTAAAATGGGCATCTTTGGGATAATCAGCGGGTTGAGTCAGGAGTGAGGGGCTTACGGCGTACATAGCTGGTGTGTCCAAAATATTTGCTCGTTGTGGTAAGTCGTGATTCTTTCGAAAGGCTTTTATAGGCGAGTTAAATGAGTTGAGAGCAAAGCCTACCATGGCATAACTTGCCCTGTTTAACCAACGTGGAATAGGTAGAAAACTGAACAAGGGATTAGCAAAAGCACGTGTAGGTGTAAAAATTGGAACGACGTAGGCCTTGATAAGCTTGTGCTGAAATCCCTGCCCAATGCCGTCTATCATTGTCTTAGGATGATAAATGACCACATCGGCCCATAGTCCCATCTCGTAAAAGGTTTCTAAGGATTCCCCAATAATTGGGTAGACCTTTTCTCTCAGTGCTTTTCCCACAGTAAAGGGGTTTTTACCTACTGCTTTTTTGAGCGACTCATCATCTACCATCGATGCGTAATCACCTTCAAAACCGTGGAAGGTCACATCATAATCACGGGCAAGAGGAGCAAGCATTTTGGCCGAGGCAACTTTTACTTCGTGTCCTTGGCGTGTTAAGTGCTGCCCCAATATGAGGAAGGGCTGTATATCACCTCGCGATCCTATGCTACAAAGAGCTATTTTCATTTCTCAGATTTATAAAAATGTGTAAACCGCAAACTTTGGTTAATATTCATATTTGCAAATGTATAGACGACCCACTCTAATCTTTGCAGGATGAGTAACATAACTTAACCGCAGCCCTTAGTAGCCTTTGAGAAGTGCTTATTACTTATGGTCGAACCCGTGCCACAATGGGCTTATACGAAAACCACAAGGCAAGTCATAAGATCATAAACGAAGGCAAATTAATTAGCATTTATAAGTTTGCCACTCCCGGTGATGGCGGTTTTAATATCTGGGTGCCTCGGTAAAGAATATTGATTAGATATACAAGATTAATTACTGAGGGTTGCACTTGGGTGCTTTTTTTTGTTTTTGTACGAGGTTTTGGAGGAAGGTCTGTGGTTAGAGGCCCAACCTTTATAAAGCAAGTAACTCCAAGCGAAATGCTCGGAGCTACTTGGACTATTTATCGTTTCATTAGTGCACCATTGCAGGTGATGTATAGTGATAGATATGCAGTGTTATTGCATAGAATAGCAATGCGGGAATTAGCTTATGCTATAGATGTTACTCCGTACCAAAGTGAATATTATCTATAAGCAGGCGAGATACAGCGAAGTTGTCGTCAGCATCTTTAGGGTTCCACATTGCAAATGGGATAGTAAGTTGCGAGATATCTAATCCCTCAAAGTCGGTTAAAGGAATACCGTACTCTAAAAATCCTTGCTCCACGGTAGTTGGCGTATAGTTGATTAGATATACTGCTGCATTGGTACTTGGGCTCTCTAGTTTTATCTCAGCATCTACTATGGGTGTGCTCGGTTTGAGCGAAAAGTATACGTGGGTGTATACACTGAGATCTTTAGGGGATTCCAATTCGAGGTAGCCACCGCCCCAGTTTCCTCCTGGAAAGTCAAACACCAAGCTCTTGTCTCCGTCTATCGCCTCATCTGACTCGGCAATGGTAGGCTCTCCACCTGCACCGTATACGACAACCTTGGCAGGGCCCAGGTCATCAAATCCATTTTGTATTCCATTAGCTGCTATGCTAGCATCTATGAGTTGCCCTACTGACTCTTCTTCTATATCCAGCGTAGGAGCATCCGGTACCTCAAACCCGTCTTTCGTATACACACGTATATAGTCTACGTACATCGTTTGTGGGAATGTAGTGCTCTCATCTGGTGAACCCGGCCAGTCTCCACCTACCGCCACATTGAGCACTAGATAGAAACTTCTCAAAAATTCTTTCATGTCAGCCTCTATGGTCATCCGCTGAAACTCCTCACCGTCCACACCAAACGCAAGGTACTCTGGTGTCCAGTCTAAGGTGTAAATGTGGTAACTATCGGCAAAACTGCCACTTGCGAGAGTATGAGATCCTTGTGTTGAGTTACGTTTATTATCTCCGTCGGTATAGTGCAGGGTGCTATACATTTTGCTAGGTTCTTGGCCTAGTACTTCCACGATGTCTATTTCGCCGCAGCCCGGCCACGCTACTTGGTCACGGTTGTCGCCTAGCATCCATATAGCAGGCCATAGCCCTTTCCCTTCGGGCATTTTTGCTCTCACCGCCACTTTCCCAAATCGCATACTGAATAACTTATTAGTTGTCAACTTTGCCGAGGTATATACCCTGTCACTCGTTTCTGTTGCTCTTATGTATAGAACACCATTGTCTCCTGTGGACTCTATCCCCGAGTTTTCCGATAATAGAGTGTAGTTTTGGAGTTCGTTGTTACCCCATCCAGCAGGCAAACCGTAGCTGGTCCCATCTCCTGTTTCGTATACCCAATTGTCTAGATTAATAGGACCCGTATCAAACTCGTCGGCCCAAGTGAGGGTGAATCCCTCATAGTCACTTACGGGTTTTTCAGGGTGTATTGCCGTGTCGTCATCTTTGCACGATGCCATGAGTAATACTGCGAAAGCTAGGAGGGTATACTTGAATAATTTGTACATATTGACTTTTTGTGAATGTGAAGTCCAAATTTAAGCTTTTTTGTAACCAAAGATGAACACACAGCTAAATATGAGTGAACAGATACATGAGGTATGAGATATATACTAACGCTTAATCACCCGAATTATGCTGATTAGACCGCCTACTTGTGTAGATGCTACATATACCCCATTAGGCTGTGCCGACAAGTCTATCGATGTGCTTGTTCGCGTAATGGGTTGTGTATGCACGAGTTTCCCAGTAATGGAGAATAGTATCACTCTATCGCTTGCGGTAAAAGATGCCGCACGATGAGTCAATGTAATTCTACCTGTAGTCGGGTTAGGATATAGTCTTAAATGGGGGTTGTACATCAGTTCATTTACGGACACGCTTCCATCGTTTACAAGGCATTCGTTAGTATAGGCGTTGCTCAGTTCGGTACTCTCTACCAAGCGAGCATTAGAATCTATGCATATACATCTTCCATCATTATAGTTGTAGGTGATTTGCGAAGCTTGCGTCTCAAAAGACTCGAACACACATTGTTCAAAGGATAAAGAGTCACTCGTAAGTGCTTGGTCTCTGTGGCTCCAGTTGGTAAATAGGGTGTTGCCGCCTTGCCTTGAATGGATGATACCTTCTGGTTACCTTTTACGGTACCATCAGCGTTCATAAATAAGATGTAAAATGCACCTGCATCAGTGGCTCCGTCATCGTCGGAGCGAGCACCTACTATGATATCCAGAACGCCATCACCATCTACATCTCCAGCTACGTCATGATCTCGCCCAAAACGGTCTCCAGCATCTAACTCTGCCTCAAATCCGCCCGACTCTTCTTCTACAATAACATAGCCATCTGGGCCATATTGAGTCGCATTCTGACCGATAGCAAAACTGCTAATAAATAATAAGGAGAGAAGTAATAGATAAGTTTGTTGGTTTGAATTCGTGATACGAAAATATTGATTTGTGATGTTAGGCGGTTTTAGTCTCGTAGCCCTTCAGTTAGATGTGATTTAGGGTAAAGTAGTTACTTAAGGTCCCTATTCTTCGGTTAGTATAAATGGTGAGACGTATTCGCCGCACGAAAGAGCACTCAGATTACGCTTCCAGACGCTCCCAAGGAAGCTCCAGTTTATTGGATTTAGTATTTACGATTTTGTTACCTATCATTTATCACGAGGTTTCTTTTTAAATTTATTCAACTCAATTTAGTCGTTTATAAGCTTTTTCAAGTCCTTATAAAATCTTGTCCTTTAATTAGAATTGGTTGTCCGTTTGGGTCATAAATAGTTTATATTGTTCATATTCCTCTTGACCAACGATTTATAGACTTTCTGCTCCAATTTTGTGAGCAAAAAAAATGTGCTTGCCAAAAGAATTGTAAAAAAATCAATGGCCCGTCATAATTGGATGCTAGATGTCATATGAGTTGTGAATTCCCTTGTAGTACGTTCTTCCGTTTTACTTTTTTCGGAATGCTATGTCCGCCTTCCTTTGCCTTCCAGGTTTTGTTTTGATGGCTACTTGTTTGTAAAGTCGTTTCAAAAGCAACTTTTTCAGGTTGTTGAAAATCCCTTAGCCATTTCATCAGTGTTTTCAAAATTCTCTATATCCAATAATTTCAGGTATATGGTGTGAGAGGCTTTTGTTTTTCCTGCTTCATTGCAGTCGGCAATCAGGTAAAGATTATTTGCTCGCACTCAGAACAGATTTATTTTTTTTATTCTGAATTCGGCTTAAATATAGGATCTCTTACATTCAAGGCATTATTTGAGTTAAAAAACTTGTAATCAGATGTTTAATATTGCAACTAAGTCTTCATTTGTCAGTCCTAGGATGTTAATTGCATTTTACATTTTTCTGAGAACAACTTTCTTTCGTTTTTGAGCCAGGAAAACAGAAAACCTAGATATGGAATAAATTCTATAATTTTGAAAAATACTAAAACATCAATACATGAAACTAATACAATCAACTATACTATGCTTTGGCCTACTATCTATGATGGTATCGTGCTCTCCAGAAGCCAACAATAGTAAAGAATTTTCCATTGATACAGTCCTTACGGCTAGCGGTCCACTCTTTGAAGGAAGTAATACCTGCCAAGCAGAAATAAGTTCGAATATAGCGGAGTACATAAAAGAAAATGGAATTTCTAAAGAGCAAATAGTCGATATAACTTTGAAATCTGCAGCAGCAAGTATTGATACCAGCAACCTAAACTTAGTAGAGTCTATCAACCTTCAAGTGTTTTCTGACAACTTCCCTATGCAGAACGTAGCCTTTGCCAATGTAGAAGAAGGAAGCCAAAAAGTGCAGCTAGAGGTAGCAGACGTACAAGAGCAGCTAAAGGCTATACTCTTTGACGGTAAAAGCTACATCATAGCAGATGCCACAATAAAAGAGGACTTGGATGATGATTTGAACTTACCAATGAACTTAAATTTTAGCATAAACTATCACAAATAAAATGAATAACATGAAAAAGAGTATAACCTTAGTAGGATTATTAGCACTACTTTTTACCATTAGCAGTTTTACTTCTAACCCAGCTTCTGTACAAGATGGCGGTGATGACATAATAGGTATATGGGAGCCGAGCAACGGCAAGGCAAGAGTGAAAATAGAAAAAATCGGATCTAAGTACTACGGAAAGATAGTATGGCTAAGAGAGCCAATAGACCCAGCCACAAGCAAGCCAAAAGTAGATAAAAACAATGAAGACGAAAAAATGAGAAATGTGCCGCTCAGAGGATACAGAATGCTCAAAGATTTTACCTACGATGAAGCGAGCAAAGAGTGGACAGATGGTACCATCTATGACCCAGAAAGTGGGAGTCTATACAACTGCGTGATTACTATGAAAGATGATGTACTCAACATACGCGGATATGTAGGGGTAAAAGCTCTAGGTAGAACTGATACGTGGAAAAGACTAAAACTTAAAAAGAAAAACTAAGCGTATGAAAATGGTTTTGAAGCGTGCTACGTTTTCCCTAATTGTCTTAAGCTTGGCTAGCGTAGGTTTTGCACAGTTGGATTCTAACTATGTAGAAGAAGAGGAAGATTATAGTATGTACGACGATGTAGAAGACGTGGGAGAAATAAAGACCTATTGTAGTCCAAAAATTTTTGATCTGAGTCCCAATAGATTTCTCTCGCTAGGCTACGATGTAACCGGAAGTGGAACGCTAAAAACTAGCGACGAAGGTGCTTACAAGCCAGATGATGATGTGGCAAGAAACGACCAAAGCGACTTAAAGTATCATGGTATACGTATAAATGCCAATATCCCAGTGATATCTAAATCCAAATTGGTATGGCAGATAGGCGGCGGGTTTAACCAAGCGAGGATAGCCACCAATCAAATAGCAAATGCAGGAGACCATAATCTGCTGCTCGATGAACTAGAAGAAAATCTCACGAGCATAAATCTCAATACGACCATATTTAAACCCCTCGGAGAGAAGAATTTTCTACTTTTACAAGTACTCGCGGAGCAAAACGGAAACTATACTTTTGGCTCCTCGGGCAGCAGTCCAGATCTTGCTAATACCAAGTACTCTGCCACCGGCTTGTGGGGCAAGAGACCACATGACAGATTGCAGTGGGGTGTAGGAGTCTCCAGAACTTACCGTGCAGGAGAGCTAAACTATATACCCGTGGTGATGTATAATTTTACCGCAGAAAACAGAAAATGGGGAACAGAGATTCTCTTTCCTGCAAAAGCATTTTACCGCAGAAAGATAGATTCTAGAAATATCCTATTAGCAGGATTTGAGCTAGAAGGAAGCTCATACAGATTGTATAACACTAAATTCAATGCACAAAACTTAGAACTACGCAGAAGTGAGATTCGCCTGAGACTAGACTACCAGAAACAGCTAAAAGGCTTCATATGGATGGGTATACAAGCAGGAGCTGTCTTAAACTACTCGTACAATACAGATGACCTTACAGCCACTAGCAATACAGACTTTTACAGAGGATTCTTTGGGGACCAGACGTATGCATTTAGCAATGCACTGAGCCCAATGCCATATGTAAATTTGAGTTTGAACTTGGTGAGTAAATAGGTGTTTAGAGAAATACCGTTTACTGAGTACTCTCTTACTACCTACGCTAAAAGTAGATCCTGATATTGTTAAACCAAGGCTTTTGAATGCCTAATAACAGTTAAACAATAGAAAGGTGCACATATCTCGTTTCTTTCCAAATCTTACGTCGTTAGAAAAAATGATCATAACTTGTTCCTCCGCTAAAGTTGTGGCGACACGCGGACGGCTATGCTATTTTTTTCTACTACTTAACAGTATTATTTTTGGGAAAGCCTACAAGGTATTAAGCTTTTAGTCTGATACATCTAATTTATACCGTCGATTATAATTTTCTATTGCAATAAATCCAAAAGTTTATCCGCCGTAGGAGGAGACGTTTCACAGTTTCCCTCCTGCACTACCCTCTGGCAGACACGTGTTATTTATGTTTATCACACGAGTTTATCCCGATAGCCATCGGGACATACCCATACACAGGTAAATTCGAAACCGAAGACCTTTCACTACATCTTCGACCGAGCTTGGATGGAGTTCTCAGATGATGAGATCCTCACCATCCGCAAACGCTAACTCTTACCCTCTCAGCTCCCGCCAAAAGTCCCTAAAACCTTCTTTGGTAAACATTTTTTTGAACTCGATCCACAGGGTTGTTTTGGGTGGAGGAGTAGGTTTTAGTTTTTGGTACTCATCGGGGTCACGGGAGTCTATGGTTTTCACGCCCAGTAAGTCGTCGCTGTACTTAAATCGCTCCCTCGCTCTGGCTGTAAATCCCAACTTTTGCTCAGCGAGGCCCAAGTTGTTGAGGGTAATGGCATCTTCAGGGTCCAGCTCTAGGGCTTTGGTGTAGTCGTCTACACTTCCTTCGGTATTGCCTGTTTTGTCGCGTATGTAGGCTCTGCAGCTGTAATAGTAGGCATTGGTAGGCTCTAGGGATATTGCCTTGTCAAAATCTTGGATAGCGTGCTTGAAACGCAAGTTAAACTTGCATACGCCGCGTTCGTTGTAATATTCAGCCTTATTGGGCTCAGAGGCTATGAGGGTGTTCCAGCAGTTCATGGCTTCTTCCCATTGCTTTGTTTTTTGATAGGCAAAGGCTGCTAGGGGCAGATGTTCTAATGGCGGATGGGCTCCAAGTGTGGCGAGTACCTGATCGTATTGGCCGTTGTCATATAATTCTTGTACGCTCATAGGTTTAAAACAATTTTGGGATGAAAATGATTGTGGCTACTACCACCGCAAACATACTTGCTACCAATACGGCTCCGGCACTTACGTCTTTTATGATTTTAATCTGGGCATCGTGTTGGGTGGTGATTCTGTCACATACCCCTTCTATGGCCGTATTGAGCATTTCGCTCACCCATACCAGGCAGATGGCCAAGGCAATCCATAACCACTCCATAGCCGCTAGGCTGCAGTAATATCCCATCCCGATGACCACTAGCGATGCGACAAGGTGAAACTTGGCGTTTCGCTCCGTGGTGATGAAGGATTTTATCCCTGCCAAGGCGTGTACAAATGCGTGAAGGTAGGTACGTAGCATATACACAAAGGTAGGAATAATGGATGTAGGAATACGCTTGTAATACGTGTTCCTGCAGAACAGATATATTCGCCCTATCCAAAACCGATGAGCGTAGAACAAGACCTAAGAGATAGAGGAAACGATAGCTGCGAGCTATGTGGAGGCAAAAGTGGACTTACGGTATATCCCGTATCTCCCAAGGATGGGAGCTCTGCCGAGCATTGTGTGATGACCTGCGAAACCTGCCACCACCAGCTGCACCATACCGATAGCATAGAGCCCAATCACTGGCGGTGTCTAAATGATAGTATGTGGGCGGAGGCCAATGCCGTAAAAGTAGTGGCGTGGCGTATGCTGCATCTGCTAAAAGACGAAGGTTGGCCTGCTGACCTGCTCGATATGATGTACATGGACGAAGAGACCACTGCTTGGGCCAAGGATGGCTCCGACGATACAGCAGGGAGTGGCGTAGTACACAAGGACAGTAATGGCATTACCCTCCAGGTAGGTGATTCGGTTGTACTTATCAAGGATTTGCACGTAAAAGGAAGCAGTATGATTGCCAAGCGGGGTACGGCAGTACGCAATATTCGTCTAGACCCTGATAATGAGACCTATATAGAAGGAAAGGTAGGCGGGCAAACCATTGTTATCATCACCGATTATGTGAAAAAGACGTGATGTTTTTCGGTGATAGTGGCCTCTGAGCAGTTGATGTGGGAGTAAGGTGGTTTATTATCCGCAGTGAGTGAATAGTGAGACGTGTTCGCTGTGGGGAGGGGCTTTTATGAGAGGGTTTACAAGACGTACGCTTAGTTATTCTGCAACTTTTTTATCCTTTGATTAAAATATGGAATTCATACTTGCTCCACTTTTGAGGCAGTCTTCAGGTGTAAACTTACTCTTTCTCATTTTTGTGCTATTGAGTTTAATTACTTTTTTCTACTTCTTAACAGTACTATTTTTTTGGAATCTTACATTCAAGAGTTCTCTCTGTGGGTTTGTAGTGATTGAGAAAGATAATATATTATTTTCCAGAGCTCATCTTCTCTTTAGGTCCATATCTATTGCTAAATCCCTAAATCCAAATTTCGTCTGTATTTAATTGCCCTTTATAAATTATCAGAAGTTTCGCTTTAGCCCGAAAGTCTCCATTGGATGTGTATTCGACTACAGCAATGACATCTGAACTGTCAATCATTTCTTTACAGTCAGGGTAAATCCAACTTCCGCTTTGGCTTGAAGTGTCGAAAGGGTAAGAAGGAGAATAGGCAATATTATGGTTAGTCGTTTCATTTTTTACATTAGGGGCAACACAAGTATACGTGTACTACACATATATCTCATGTTTTTCTACTTATCAAATTTACCTTTTTTTGAGCTAAAGTCCAAACGGGTGGAAACCCTTATTTGGTTGGGTATGACCCAAAGTCAGGCGTATGCGGAGCAAGGATGAGCTACTACCCGACGCTCTCCCTATATCAATCCCCGAGACTTGATCTCCAGGTACTTGTCTATGGTGTCTACCGTGAGGTGCTTGGGGTCGGTGAGCAAGGTCTGTATGCCTTGTTTGTTGAGCTCCTTTACCATCAGTTTTTTCTGGAAACTTAGTTTTTCGGCAATCGCCTTGTCGTAGTAATCGCTCTGGTGGGTAGCCTCAGATTGTACTACCTTTTCTATCTCCCTGTTTTTGAAAAATACCACGAGCAGCACATTGTTCTTAGCTATGCCTTTGAGGTACGGGAGTTGGCGTTGGAGGGAGTTCATATCCTCAAAATTGGTAAACAATACCATCAGGCTACGGTGGTTTATCTTAAACTTGATATCGGCATACAGTTTTTCGAAGTTGCTCTCATAAAACTCCGTTTTGAGATTGTATAAGGCACTCAGTATTTTGGGCAACTGCGATACGGCTTTGTCGGCTGGGAGTATCTGATTTACACGCTTGTTAAAATGGAGCATTCCAGCTCTATCGTGCTTGCGTATGATGATATGGCTCAAGGCCAAGGTGCTATTTATGGCATAGTCTAGCAGGGTTAGCCCGTCAAAAGGCATTTGCATTGCTCTGCCGCTATCTATAAGGCAATAGACCTGCTGTGCTCGCTCTTCGGTATACTGATTTACCATCAACTCACCACGTTTTGCACTTGCTTTCCAGTTGATGTAGCGTATGTCGTCTCCTTTTACATAGTCTTTTATATGTTCAAATTCCATACTCTGACCGATGCGTCGGGTCTTTTTGGCACCTATGTCGCGGGTGTAGTATTTCAGATTTTTGAGGCTATACCTATTCAGGTGTATGTAGGATGGGTACACGGCTATCTGCTGACTAGCCCGTAACTGATACTTGCGTTGGATCATTCGCAAGGGTGATTTTACTAGTACTACAATATCACCAAAGTCATACTCGCCCCGTAAGGTCGGGATTATAGTGTATTGGAGTTCTTTATTTTTATGGGGAGATAGCAACGTGTCAAATTTCTGTCCACGCATATTGAGCTGGTACGGTAGTTCGTCATATATACGAGCCGATACCGGAAAGGAGTACGTACTGTCTATACTTAGCACACAATCATTCTCATCACCATTACTCAGGATGGCATTGATTTGGCGTGAGCCTGTGATGTGAGACCCACGGTATAGTAACCCTACATCGAGCAATAACAAAACGACCAAAACAGCAACTACCACCGTACCTGCCAAGGTATATGGCGGGTAAAAGTGACCCAGCGTATATAACACAGCGGCTATTCCTAGCCCTATGAAAAATACACTATTGAGCAGTATGCTATTCCAAAATTTTGCCATGTGGACTATCTTGGTATTTCAGTGCCTTCTATGAGTTCTTTTACAATCGTATCTGGCGTGATGCCTTCCATCTCTTTCTCAGGAGATACAACCACACGATGGCGTAGGGCGAGTGCAGCTACGCTTTTCACATCCTCGGGTATCACAAAGTCTCTTCCGCTTATAGCTGCTTTGGCTTTGGCGGCATTGAGTATGCTTATAGACGCACGTGGAGATGCTCCTAGGTATAGCATAGGGTGATTTCGGGTTTGGTTTACCAAGCTGGCGATGTAGCTGATGATAGATGATTCCACTTCTACATCTTTGGCGGTTTGTTGCAACTCGGCCACGTTGGCCGCGTTCAGTATGGGTTTCACGTCAGCCATCTCATCGGTACCGTGGCGTGCATTATGATTGGCGAGTATCGTTGTTTCTTCGTCTATGCTAGGGTAGTCTAGGTTTATCTTAAATAGGAATCGGTCTAGCTGAGCCTCTGGCAGTCGGTAGGTTCCTTCTTGCTCTATGGGATTTTGCGTAGCGAGTATAATAAAGGGCTTATTCATATCATACTGGTTTCCGTCTATGGTGATTTGTCTCTCGGCCATTACCTCAAAGAGTGCCGACTGTGTTTTGGCTGGAGCCCTGTTTATCTCATCTATAAGCACAATGCTCGAGAAAATAGGCCCCGCCTTGAATTCAAACTCGGTGTTTTTAGGATTGAAAACCGAAGTACCCAATATATCGGATGGCATCAAGTCTGGCGTGAATTGTATCCGCGAAAAGTCTACATTCATAGTGCGAGCTAGGAGCTTAGCACTTAGGGTTTTAGCGATACCCGGCACCCCTTCTATAAGGCAATTGCCATCTGCTATGATACCTACTATAAGTGCATCTATCAGCTCTTTTTGGCCTACGATTACCTTATGGAGCTCGTGGCGTATAGCTGCTACGCTGTGCTGTAGCTTACTGAGTTCTATTTTGGGTTCAAAAGAAGGAGTGCTCTCCTCTGGCAGTGGGGTAGGATTAGGTGTAGCTTCTGGTGCTGCCTGCTCTTCGTTCATTGGTGTGTTTTCTTCTGTACTCATTGGTTTAATTTTATAAGTGATATTCCGTTTTCTATAGCTTCACTAAAACGGATAAAGCCCGCCTTGTCTAGTGTTTTGCTGTATCTAATCTTGTTGAGTTGTGCTACGAATTTTACTAGCTTTCGCTCATCTACTTGTGTTTTGGTGGCTAGGGCTTTTCTGAAATTTTCGTCTAGCTCTTGTGGGTCCAGGTAGTATCGCTCTTTTATACGGTCGAGCACATAATTGGCTCGGTACTTGGCTATTGCAATTTGATTTTCTTCGTTTACAAAGAGGTTGGCCACCAGGTTCATAAAGTCGATACTGTTATTTCGCTCAGGTCTTAGCACGGGTATGGCTCGGGTTACTCGCTTATAGTTAAACCCAAAGAACAATAAGGCCAATGCTATGAGCGTGATGAAAGCAAAGGTGAGTGGCTTACTGCCATATATGTAGCGAAGCAATCCGGCAGTGTCACCTTCACTGGGTGGGGTGTTGTATCGTCGTTTTGTGCCATAACCGTCCCACACGAAATAGTCGGTGTATTTCAGGTATGAGAGTGTATTGAGAGCATATCTACCGTCTTCGTCTTGGAGCATATGGTAGTTGCTAAATACGTCGGGTTGGGCGTGTAGATAAAGTTTATTGTTATAATTTGCCAGTCGTATCGCGATAAAATTGGGGTAGGTGCTATCGCCTATCGTTACCGAACCCAGTACCGTGGCATACGGCGGTATTTGGCTAAAGTAATTGGCTGTTTCCCTTCTATTTTTGAGGGTAAAGTGCTGGTCTACCGTGCTCAGTCGTTCGAGAGTAAATTGGAACTCTGCAGCTGAATCTCGTTCTATTTCTATACTGTATTTCTCTATGCAGTGAGCATTGCGGTCTTCGGTAGCGATAAAGAGTGCGTTATCCTCTTTGGCATACTGTTCCAACTGTGCGTACTCCAGTGAGTCTGGATAAAATTTAGGATTGACGTACATATACGTACTTAATCCATAAGCCTCCGAGGCTAATACTTCGTCTGTTCTATCCTTGAGTATATCGGTGTAGGCATCTGGAAAAATATTTTCGAGCTGCTCTTGAAATATCTTGGTGCCGTATGGTGTTTTGTGCTGCGACTCGTAGTAGGGAGTCCAGTCAGAAGGCATGTTGCAGGCAGATAGCAATAGACTTGCTAGGATTGCAATATGTAAATTTTTCACCTTCATTTTACCTTATCTATTTGTGTTACAAATGTTTGTTCCACCGTAGCAAAAAGCTCCGCAGTCAACGCTTTCTTACCATACCATACGTACTCAAATATGTAGCTCATTTTTACAAATTGCTCACTGCGAGTAGCATCGTCTATTTCGGTAAGGTATTCCGCATTGGTTTTGTCGTGGTGATAGGTGATTACCTTGTGGTCTTGTAGTTTTTTCAAATACATCAAGAAGTAATACCGTACTGCCAACGTATAGTTATGCTCAGTCTTGGCTCTTGCTAATAATCCTTCCAGACTATTGTCGTCTAGTTCTTCGGGCTGTGCTATGTCATTCTCCGTTTCTTGTGCGGAGATTACTCTGTTTTTCTCGCCGCGTTTGTTTAGTCTGAGATTACTAAGAGCGAGGTATAAAAAATATAAGCCAGCCAGAGCTACGAGGAGTAATATGGCTTTAAAAATAAAACCGATTACTGGGCCAAAATTGGTAGATCCTGTATCTTTCTGATGAGATGGTTTTTCGTTCTGTTCTTCTTTCTCTTCGTCCTCTAGCTCGCGGTAGTTGTATTCAGCTCCCGTATAGTCAGACTTGTATTCCACATCTGCGTCTAGGTAGTCCCCGCGGGTAAAATCGGTACGGTCTATGTCGTCTACACCATCTTCTTCTATGACGGTTTCATACAGTTCAGCCTCCACTTCGTAATCGTCAAACTGGCCAAAAGCCAACTGACCAAGGAGTAATATGCAAACCAGACTATACTTCCTCATTGTTAACCATTATGTCTTCTAGTCGGAGAGCTATATTGTTATACCTACGGATAGGATATATCAAGTAGTAATAGGATATAACACCCAAGGTGCCAAATATGATGAGTAGTGATCCCCCAAAAGGCATCTCGTTGTAATACTGTGTCACAAATCCCTCGAGCAATCCAGCAGCTATGGTAAATGGGATAGTACTCATTACTATCATAAGCGACTCTTTACCTGTAAGTAAAAAGGCCTGCTTGCGACTCAATGTGCCGGGAAATAGCCAGCCTAATCCTAGTAGCAAACCTGCAGAGGCTTCTATCACCATGCCAAATATCTCCATGGCTCCGTGTATCCATATCGCACTCATACTTTCGGTAAACACCCCTTCTTTGTAAAACATAGTAAGAAATGAACCCAGCATAATGCAATTGCTAAAGAGTATTTTGATGGTGCCTATGCCTAGGGTAATGCCCGAGATGTACATCAGTAGTCCTACGCGTATATTGTTAATCGTGATTCCAAGAAAACTGCCTATGTCCCCGTAAGACGTACCATTGTTATATACAGCCGCTGGGTCGCCATTGCTTATATTATCCAGCGTACTATCTACATAGTGGTCGCCAAGTATGGAGCGAATGAAGCTCTCGTCGTACAAGGCAGAAAGCACCCCTATACTCAGCATAATGAAAAACACACTGAAGGTAGCCCAGAGCAGTTTGCGGTATTTGTAGGTGATAATGGCCACATCCGTAGTCCAAAAATCGATGATAGAGCCGTAGGTGGTTTTGGGTTTTACTACTTTGAGGTACGCATTACTGGCTAGAGCGTTGAGGTATACATTTACCTTACTCTTGGGGTAATAGGTTTGTGCGTAGGCTAAGTCATTATTAAGTTGTACAAACAAATCGGCCAGTCTATCGGGCTGAACCTGCTTGTTATAATAAAGATAATTTTCAAACTCCAGCCAATTCGCTTTATTTTGTTTTATGAATGAAACTTCTCTCAAACGTTTAACGTAATCTTATAGTGGCAAATCTAAACGTAAAAACAACTTTTAACACCATACTATCCTTGCAAAGTGAAACTTTAGGAAAACGGATACTTGCCTTTGTGATTGATTCTATCATCATTATCGTGTATTACGTGGGTGTGTGGTGGTTTCTCTCGCTGTTCAATATTGATTTTGAGCGGGCATTTGGAGATGATTATGACCGCGTAGTGTGGGGTTGGGTGTCTATTATCAGTTTGCCCGTATTGTTTTATTCGCTTATCAGCGAAACGCTAAGCGGCGGCTACACCATGGGTAAGTACCTTGCCAATATCAAGGTGGTGAAGATAGATGGTTTTCAGCCCGGGTTTGTGGAGTTTTTTATTCGGTGGATATTCCGAATGGTAGATATTTATGCGATGGTGTTACTCGGTATCGTATTTGGGGATGTGATGCTTCGCATATTTTCATTTTATACCATTGGATTAATAGGGCTTATTTGCATAGTGCGTAGTAGGCGTGGGCAGCGACTGGGTGATATGGTGGCCGGCACATCGGTGATTAAGTCAAAGCTTAAGCAGAGCATAAACATCACGATACTTCGTGAGGTAGGTGATAATTATAAACCCAAGTACGCTCAAGTACTCAAGTTGTCAGACAATGATGCACGTATCATCAAAGAAACCTTTGAGAGTGCCCGTAAGATGAGAGATGTGAAACTCATACGAAAACTGGTGGTGAAACTAGAAACCGTGATGGGCATTAAGAATAAAGACAAGCCCGAGCGATTTATCAATGATGTGCTCAAGGACTTCAATTACTATACACAGAATATGTAAGCAGGAGCTTACTCTTCGCCTATGAGGTCTATCTCGTTGTCTAATTCGGGATTTAGTGGGTCTGTACCATATTGATTACGGCCCAAGGTGCCAGCCTGCACTACTTGTGCCAAGTAGTAAATAGCCAGTCCGATAATCACTACTAACACAAAACCAGACCAAATGCGAGAAGCATTGTACATATAATTGGCTTCAAGCCAAAATTCACTCGGTACAATAATACTCACTAGTTTGAAGATGAGGCCATAACTACCAATGATACCCATCGTTATAGGCACCCATCCGCTTTTGTCCCTATCGTGAAAACGACGCACGCCTACAGCAATTCCCGGAATGGTCAAGATAATAGTGCCAATATCTGTGGCACCAAACAGGTAGTAATCATAAGACATAGTATCAATGATTACGTCGTCTATTAGACCTAGTACGAAGCTGGTTATTATGCTGAATAACGTATAACCCCAAAACTCAGAGCGGCTTGCTCTTCCGCTAAATTGGAAGTATTTGGCGGTGATGCATTCCCAAAAGTATTCTGCTAGATTTTTTTGTTTCATACGACAATGGATTTAAACAACTTCAAGTAAAAAGCCATCTGTTGTTAGGCAGATGGCTTAAGTGTATTTTTAAATTAATGGAAGACTATGCTTCTCCTATCTCGTCCAATTCATTAGCTGGATTTTTAGGGTTAGGACCGTACTCATTAGTACCTGCATCGCTATCCGTACAATTAAGCACAAGAAGCCAAATGCCTCCTATTAGTGGAATCAGTCCGATTAGTAGAAACCAACCACTTTTTCCAACGTCGTGCAATCGTCTTACGGCAACTGCTAAGTTAGGTATGAACATCGCAAGAGCGAATATTCCAGCTATTGCTGCTAAGCTTTCATCTATCAACGAAAACACAACAGCAGAACCAATATAAAATATTAAGTAAAATAGGATGAAGCCCCAGTACTCTCTACGGCGAGCTCTACCTTCGAAATTAGCATAATTTTGAGTAACCACTTCTTTGAAGTGTTCGAACAATGATTTTTCTTGCATTTTTGTTTTTGGTTAAAGTGTTAGATCCAAATAGAGCAAAAAAATTTCAAAATTTCAAAAACTATTTTTTCTTAAATGAGTTTATGGCGTTTTTGGTGAAGTCAGAAAGTACCAATTGCCCACTCATAGCAGCACGTTCGGCAAGTAAAGTGTCCCAGTCTTCTGTGCCTCGCCAAAACACCTGCTTGAGCAATCGCATAGCTTCAGGATTGCTGTTTTTTAGCTTATTGGCTAATGTAGATATAGCGTGGTCCATTTCTTCGGTGGTGTCATATATGTCGGCATATAGTCCTTTGGCTCTTGCCCATTCAGCGGTTTGCCACTCGGTAGCGTCTATCGCTAGTTGACTCATAGCAGAGAGTCCCATCTTACGCTCTACTGCTGGTCCTACCACAAAAGGCCCTATGCCTACGGCGAGTTCGCTGAGTTTTACAGCCGCAAACTTGGTTGCTAGCGTATAGTCGAAGGAGGCTGCGAGTCCTACACCGCCACCTACTGCTTTGCCTTGCACACGGCCTATAATGAGTTTAGGGCACTTTCTGCAAGCATTGATCACATTGGCAAAACCCGAGAAAAACACCTTACCTACTTCTAAATCATCTATCGCCACCAGCTCATCGAAACTTGCTCCTGCACAGAATGCTCGCTCACCTGCACTGCGTACTATGATAACGAGTGCATCATCATTTGTTCCCAGTTCCGTTATGGTATCAGCCAACTTAGCCAATACTTTACCAGGTAGGCTATTGCTCAGCGGATGGTGAAATTCTACGCTTGCTATGCCGTTATCTATACTGTATGTTACGTCTCCTTGATCTACTGCGTTCATTGTGGTGCGAAGATATATTTTTAGATGTGAGACTAAAGATATGAAATGTGAGATTTTTAGCTGGTTGCAATCCCAATATTCTTTAACTGCTTAATTTTATCTTCTTTCTTCAAGGTTCGACTATTACCAAATTTTAATTTAGCATTAAACCACCGTTTTCTGTAATTTTTCCAGTCTTTTTCTGTTGTATGAACTGAATATTCAAATTCGATACCACAATCACAGATGCCATAAGATGGGAATCCTCCCTCAAGATATGGCCTGAACTCTTTATGCTTTGCTTTAGTGCCGCAAACGGGAGATAATGAATATCCGCCTCAACTAATTGGCATTTTAACAGATGAACCGGATTCTTTGTGAACTACAATCTCATATGTAAAATCAGTCTCAATACTCACTTCTAATATCTAAAGTCTCCCCTACAACTCATCCTCCTGATTCCTTTTCTTCACCATCGTAAGAATGGTAGCAAGTGCCACTGTTTCTCCGGTCTCGTCATATACGTCTACTAGGAATTTTACGATACCCTTGGCTACATCGTCTTCGGTTTTCTTCTCTTGGTTTATTTTTTCTTTGCACGTAAATCGTACACCAATGGTCGCTCCGGGATATACCGGCTTTGTAAATCGGCATTCGTCTAGTCCATAGTTGAGCAATACAGGTCCTTTTTTAGCATCTACAAACAGACCCGCAGCCTTACTTAGTACAAAATATCCGTGTGCTACACGTCCTTCGAACGTGGTCCCTTCTAGCGAGGTTTCGTCCATATGAGCATAGAAATTATCGCCACTCACATTGGCAAAGTTTACGATGTCTGTCACTGTGATGGTATGCTTAGCAGTGATTACGGTTTCGCCTACTTCTATATCTTCAAAATATTTTTTAAATGGATGTACGTCTTTCTCTTTATAAGCTCCGCCGTACTGGTAGCGTTGTGTTATTTCGGTCAGCATACTCGGATGACCTTGCAGTGCGGTACGTTGCAGGTAGTGTTTTACACTTCCTATTCCTCCTAGTTCTTCTCCACCTCCAGCTCTTCCTGGTCCGCCGTGCATGAGCTGTGGCATAGGAGACCCGTGGCCCGTACTTTCGGGAGCAGATTCTTCGTTGAGTACCAATATTCTGCCGTGGTAGGCAGCAGCTTCTACAGCATATTGCGTAGCGATATCTACATCAGAAGTGGCAATGGTACTCACCAGAGATCCTTTTCCCATTTTAGCCAATTCCACCGCTTGGTCTATGTCAGTGTATGGCATTAGCGTACTTACAGGGCCAAAACATTCTACCTCGTGACTATCCGTATTATTCATAGGGTTAGAGTTGAGCATCAGAATAGGAGCAAGGAAAGCTCCCTTGTTTTTGTCGGCACCTATCAGGTCAAAGTTGTCTAAATCTCCGTACACAATAGGTGTCTTCTCCGCCATAGCAGCTACTCTATTGCGTACCACATCGAGTTGTGCTCTATTCACGATAGCACCCATGCGTACACCTTCAGCCGCAGGGTCGCCTACTGTAGTTTGGCTTAAGCTTTTGCTCAAGGCTATTTGCACGTCTTCTAGGTATTTTTCTGGCACCATTATTCTACGTACGGCCGTACATTTTTGTCCTGCCTTGGTGGTCATTTCGCGGCGTACTTCTTTTATGAAAATATTAAAATCGGCAGTGCCGGGGGCAGCATCTTCTCCGAGTATGGCAGCATTCAGACTATCAGCCTCCATATTGAATGGAATCGCATTTTCTATGATGTGCGGCATACTCTTGAGCATACGGCCGGTTTTGGCACTTCCGGTGAAGGTGACTAAGTCTTGTGAGCCAAGCGAATCTATAATGCCGTGACCCTTACCACAATCTATCTGAATAGCTCCCTCAGGGATAATGCCACTTGCCACGATATCTTCTACCATCGCTTGGGTAAGGTAGGAGGTAATTTCGGATGGTTTCACGATGGCCGGAACCCCTGCCAGCCAGTTGGCACTGAGTTTTTCGAGCATTCCCCATATCGGGAAGTTAAAAGCGTTGATATGTACCACTACACCCTGTTTGGGACTCATGATGTGTTGCCCTACAAAAGTGCCGTTGGTGCTTATTTTGGCGGTATCGCCATCTACATAAAAGCGTTGATTACCCATTTGTCTACGCAAACTCGCGTAGGTAAAAAGTGTTCCTATTCCGCCATCTATATCTACCCAACTATCGCTCTTGGTAGCACCAGAGAGGTAACTTATGCTGTAGTATTTCTTCTTAATACTGTCCAGGTGTAGAGCCAGTTTTTTGAGCATATAGCCCCGCTCATAAAACGTCATTGCACGAAGTGCTTTGCCACCTACTCTACGAGCATAATCTGCCATTTCCTCGTAGTCCAGCCCTTCGCTACTAGCGGTGCTTATTAGGTTGCCGTTAATGGCGTTGTATTGTTCAAATCCGTCTCCCTTGTGCTCTTGCCAGCTTCCTGCTGCGTAGTTTTTAAGTTTTGTTGACATGGCTTTTATGTGCTTTGGGCAAATGTAAGTATAGTTGAGAAAGGGAATGTTGATCCTGTGTCGTTAGAATGAATTTAAACACAATGTGAAATAGAACGGGAACTTCTAGTTTCTGAAGAATTATATTGGTGATTACTTCTCTCAAATGGTTTATAAATTTAGGTTTTTACGTAATCCTAAACTTATGATTATTCTTGCACAATGTCTTTCAAATTATTATGTACCGATATAGATGGCACCTTACTCAACGCAGATCGTGAGTTAGCACCCGAGACCATTGCCGAGTTTAAGCGAATAAAAGATGAATGTGATATCATACTAGCATCGTCGCGTATGCCTCAGGCAATGACTCACTTGCAGGCAGAAGTAGGCATAAAACAAAGTCCACTTATTGCCTATAATGGCGGTTTGGTGTTAGACGGAGATACGATTCTAAGCAGTACGGAAGTTGGATTTAATGAGGTAAAAAAGATCGCAGAATTGAGCATAAATACCGAAATCCATGTGAGCATATATAATAATGATGAGTGGTTTGTGCCTGCAATGGATTACTGGGCAAATAGAGAAGCAAACAATACCAAGGTGACTCCTAAGTTACAGTCGCTAGAGGATACACTTGCACTATACGAGCAAACCAATAAAGGTGCTCACAAAGTAATGTGTATGGGTCCTGCTGAGGAAATAGCCGTAATGTACGATGAGCTTATTGCTACGCTCAATGACGACTTGCACGTGTACAAATCCAAAGATACCTACCTAGAAATTGCTAGTAAAAAGATCTCTAAAAAATCAGCCATTGCGACCTTGCTTGAGCATAAGTATAGAAAGCTCAATTGGGGTGATGTTATCGCTTTTGGCGATAATTATAATGATATGGAAATGCTGGAAGCCGCAGGGATGGGTGTAGCCGTGGGCAATGCCAGAGACGAGGTAAAAGCTGTAGTGAATGATGTAACGGCAACCAATAAGGAACACGGTGTGGCTTTATCCATAATCAAACACTTTTCTAAATAGTACAGGCTCTAACTGACAAGTATCAAATAGAATTAATTTTGTAACATAAATAAAAGTTAACGCAATGAGTAACGAAACATTAGACCTCCCAAAAATATATGATGAAGCTCAAGATTTTATGCCATTACTAGGTACAGATTACATTGAGTTATACGTAAGTAATAGTAAGCAAGCAGCACATTTTTACAAAACTGCTTTTGGTTTTCAGGATTTGGCGTATGCCGGACTAGAAACCGGTATTACCGACCGAGAGAGCTACGTGCTGCAGCAGGATAAAATAAGATTAGTACTTACTTCGCCACTGCGTAGTGGTACAGATATAGGTCTGCATATCGACAAGCATGGCGATGGTGTGAAGGTAGTAGCCCTATGGGTGCCAGATGCTACTAAGGCATATAACGAAGCAATAAAACGTGGAGCTAAGCACTATATGGAGCCTACATCAGAAGAAGATTCGGATGGTAAAATTATAAAGTCAGGAATTTACACCTACGGTGAAACGGTGCATATTTTCATAGAGCGAAGTGCTTACAATGGCGTGTTTTTACCGGGTTACAAAAAATATGACTCTGCCTACAAACCAACCTCTACCGGGTTGAAATACGTAGACCACATGGTGGGCAATGTAGAGCTAGGTGAGATGATGACGTGGTGCAATTTTTATAAAGATGTACTAGGGTTTGCTCAGATTGTTTCATTCGATGATAAGGATATCTCTACGGATTACACTGCTCTTATGAGTAAGGTGATGAGTAATGGTAATGGAAGGATAAAATTCCCGATAAATGAGCCTGCAGATGGTAAGAAGAAATCGCAGATAGAAGAGTACCTTGATTTTTATGAAGGTCCGGGTGTGCAGCACATTGCAGTAGCTACGGATGATATTATCAAAACAGTGCGTGAACTTACAGCCCGTGGTATTGAGTTTTTGCGAGTGCCAGATGTGTACTACGAGATGGTGCTGGATAGGGTAGGAGAGATAGACGAAGATATTGCACCGCTCAGAGAATTGGGTATCTTGGTAGATAGAGACGATGAAGGGTACTTACTTCAAATATTTACCAAGCCAATAGAACCCCGCCCTACACTTTTCTTCGAAATCATACAGCGAAAAGGAGCGACTTCATTTGGTAAAGGTAATTTCAAGGCACTTTTTGAAGCAATAGAAAGAGAGCAAGAGTTAAGAGGCACATTATAAGAAGTACCCCGAAATAGAATTAAAAATACGAATGGCTGAGAGTTTACTTTCGGCCATTTTACTTCAATAAAACAGAGATGAAACCAGAAATACAACAAGTAGCAGATGTACTTTGGGAAGCACATACTACAATGAGCACGGTGCCACCCGTACGAACACTTATATCGGCCGAGGACATAGACGCAGCTTATGCTGCCCAAGAGATTAATGTAAAACGCCGGATTGCAAATGGAGAAAAGGTTACGGGTAAAAAAATCGGTCTTACATCCTTTGCGGTAATGGAGCAGTTAGGTGTAGACCAGCCAGATTACGGGGTGCTATTTGAGCCCATGGAAGTGAGAGATGGTAAATTAGCGTATGCCGATTTGATGCAGCCTAAGGCAGAGGCCGAAATTGCATTTGTGATGGGTCAAGATTTGGAAGGGGACTTTAATATCACGGACCTTATAGAAGCTATAGACCACGCTCGGGTGAGCATAGAGATAGTAGGTAGTCGCGTAGCCGATTGGAATATAAAAATCACCGATACTATAGCTGATAATGCAAGTGCCAGTCACTATGTCCTCGGAGAAATACAAATAGATTTAGACGACCAAGATTTAGTAGGCTGCAAAATGACCTTGACCAAAAATGGCGAAGTCGCATCTACTGGAAGTGGAGCAGCCTGTATGGATAACCCACTAAATGCAGCATTATGGCTTGCACAAAAAATGGCCGCACAAGGAAATCCTTTGCGAAAAGGAGAAGTGTTGCTTAGCGGTGCTTTGGGACCTATGGTGCCTATCTCGCAAGGGGATAAAATAGAGGCGAGTATCGACGGATTGGGGTCGGTAAAATTGGAAATTGTGTAGGAACACGCCTCAAAGGGGTGTTCTTACAACAGAAGATAAAAAATAGAAAAGGAGGAGCTTAAGCTCGTCACTTATTAACTTAAACCTAATTATAAACTTAGACTTGATAAAGGCAGCAATAATAGGAAGCGGAAATATAGGCACAGACCTCATGATAAAGATAATGCGAACCTCGGACGTATTGGAAATGGGGTGCTTTGTAGGTATAGACCCAGAGAGTGATGGACTAGCCAGAGCCAAACGAATGGGTGTTGAAATTTGTGCCACAGGCATAGATGGACTAATCGAAATGCCCATATGGAAAGAAATAGACATAGTTTTTGACGCTACGAGTGCCAAAGCTCACGTATATAATTTTGGTAAAATGAAGGATTTCCCTGAAAAGAAAATGGTAGATTTAACGCCTGCAGCTATTGGTCCTTATGTGGTTCCAGCGGTTTCCTTCGATAAGGATTTGCGAAGCAAATTAAATTTGGACTTCGATACGTTCGCTAATGCGAACACTCAGCCTGACAATAAAAGAGTAAACTTGAACATGGTAACCTGCGGTGGACAAGCTACGATACCCATCATTGCTGCAGTAAGCAGAATTGCAAAAGTTCATTACGGCGAGATAGTAGCTAGTATAGCAAGCAAATCTGCCGGACCCGGTACGCGAGCAAATATTGATGAGTTTACAGAAACCACTTCTGAAGCCATAGAAAAAGTAGGTGGAGCTACCAAAGGGAAAGCTATCATTATCCTAAATCCTGCCGAACCGCCACTTGTGATGCGAGACACTGTGTTTACACTCAGTGAACAAGGAGATAGAGAAACTATTCGCCAGAGCATACACGATATGGTGGCTGAGGTACAGAAATATGTGCCTGGTTATACGCTTCACCAAGAAGTGCAGTTTGATGATATATCGGAAGATGAGCCTGCTTTCATAGAAGGCGTAGGGCATAAAAGTGGATTGAAAACGACGGTGCTGCTGCAAGTAGTTGGGGCAGGGCATTACTTGCCAGAGTATGCGGGGAATTTGGACATTATGACCAGTGCGGCGTTGGCGGTGGGGGAGAAGCTTTTTCAAGTTTAAGAATAAGTATAAGCTTAATATTTATGACGAAGAAGAAATTTGATCTAGAAGAACGATTTATTGTCTTTGCGGCTGATATTATGGACTTCAGCGAGACATTACCGCGTAGTTTTTCAAATGACTATCTTGCTAATCAAAAAATTAGGTCTGCGGGAAGTTCTGCTCTAAACTTTGGCGAAATGCAAGGGGCTGGAACAGATAAGGATTATTTCAACAAAGGTCGGATAGCATTCAAAGAGTTGAAGGAGACTCAACTAAACCTAAGAATAATGCAAAGACGAAATACTGGTAGTAAGCAAGAAAGGGAAAGATTGTTAGACGAAAACACCCAGCTTATTAAAATACTAATTACATTAATTAAAAACAGAGGGAACTCCTAACCGCCTCTTTAAACTTATACTTAATCTTAAAATTAGACTTAAACTTATGATTTACATACAAGACGTAACCCTCCGAGATGGAATGCACGCCATACGTCACCAATACGGAAAGCAGCAGCTCAAAGACTTGGCTATCTCACTGGACAAAGCTGGAGTAGATGCTATAGAAATATCTCACGGAGACGGACTGAGTGGCGGTAGTTTCAATTATGGCTTTGGGGCTCATACCGACTGGGACTGGCTAGAAGGCGTTGCAGAACAATTGAATCACGCGGTGCTTACCACATTGCTTTTACCGGGCATAGGGACCATAGAAGACCTCAAAAAAGCGTACGAACTCGGTGTACGCTCGGTACGAGTAGCGACTCACTGCACAGAGGCAGATGTGAGTAAGCAGCACATAGAAGCAGCCAAGCAACTAGGTATGGATGTAGGCGGCTTTCTGATGATGGCTCACATGAACGAACCGAATAAACTTGCCGAGCAAGCCAAACTCATGGAAAGCTATGGGGCTGACTGTGTGTACGTAACAGACAGTGCGGGTGCACTTATGATGGATGGCGTAGCGGATAGGATCAAGGCTTTTAAGGATGTGCTAGACACCAATACCGAAGTTGGGATTCACTGCCACCATAACCTCAGCTTGGGGGTAGCCAACACGATAGTTGCTATGCAGTACGGTGCAACACGACTAGACGCGTCACTGGCAGGAATGGGAGCAGGTGCGGGTAATTGCCCGCTCGAAGTACTCATAGCAGTACTCAATAGGATGGAGGTAAAAACAAACTCTGACCTGCTACAACTGATGGACTTGGCCGATGATGTGATTCGTCCATTGCAAGAACGACCGGTACGAGTAGACCGAGAAACATTGAGTCTAGGATATGCGGGAGTTTACTCCAGTTTCTTGCTACACAGCGAGCGTGCCGCTCAAAAATATGGACTCAATACGGCGGATATACTACAGGAACTTGGCAAACGTAAAATGGTAGGTGGCCAAGAAGACATGATAGTAGACGTAGCCTTAGATATGGTCAAAAACAAATAGATAAACATCACGTTAGATGCTTATGAAATGGTCATTCATCCTCTTTCTTTCGCTGGCTAGCTTCCAATCTGCTCGTGAAGTAAAGGTGTATGTTGATTACGCAGAGTTTGAGCAAGACTATTTACTAAACAAGAGCAACGATACGACGTATGTTATCAATTTTTGGGCGACGTGGTGCAGACCGTGTGTACAGGAGTTACCGTATTTTGAGCAATTGGCAAAAGACAGTATGGATCAGCCGCTCAAGTTGGTGCTGGTGAGTCTTGATTTTGATGACAAGGTAGATGCGGTAAAAGCATTACTAGCCAAGAGGGAAATTGAGAGTAAAGCCGTAATTTTGGCAGACCCACAGGCCGATGAGTGGATAGATAAGGTAGACAGTACATGGACTGGAGCAATTCCGGCTACAATGGTTATCAAAAATGGCAAACGATATTTCTATGAAACGTCATACGAGTCTTACGAAGAATTAAAAAACGAAATAATAACGCTAAAATAGTATGAAAAAAATGATTTTTGGCCTAGTGGCTATCGGAGTATTAGTGGCGATGACGAGTCACTCAGGTTATCACGTTGGCGATACCGCTACAGACTTTTCTCTAAAAGGAACAGACGATCAAATGCATAGCTTGGCGAGTATAGATGGTGCCAAAGGATACATTGTGATATTTACGTGTAATCATTGCCCGTACAGTTTAGCCTATGAGGATAGAATCATCGCATTACAAGATAAGTATGGTTCGGAATATCCAGTAGTAGCCATCAATCCTAATGATCCCGTTGCTTACCCTTCTGATAATTTTGAGAATATGAAATTGAGAGCAGAGGAAAAAGGGTTCAATTTCTTGTACCTATTTGACGACGGACAGAAAGTGTATCCACAATATGGTGCTACCAAAACACCCCATGTATTCTTGCTAGATGCTCAGCGTACAGTGAAATATATCGGGGCGATAGACAATTCTACCAAAGAAGATGGTGTTACCAAAAAATACCTAGAAGATGCCATAGAAGCGTTGAAAAAAGGGGAGAACCCTACTCCAGCCACTACCAAAGCTATAGGATGTAGTATAAAAGTGGCGAAGGGGTAAGCTCTTATAAACAGACTGATAGAGAGAAGGCCAGTGAATTTCACTGGCCTTTTTCATTTCTTTAGGCTTAGTCTTTATGTTTAGCTTCTCTATCCGCTTTGTGTTCTTGGTAGGTTTTAGTACTGTATTTAGGCTCAGGCGGGATATGTAATTTATCTTTTCGGTGCAAGTAGCGATGAAGAGATGTAGTAAATAGACTGTACCCAATAGTGGCTACTATTACATATAAAACTCCTTGCCAGGTAATTTCACGGTTATATAATACTGCAAAACCTAATATAGGTCCCATTGTAACGCAATCCTTGAGGATATTTCCTACAGCATATTTCAAATGTCTTTGACGAAATTTTTCTAAAGCCTCGGTATTTGTTTTCATTGTCTTTTACTCTTCCTCTATCACATTCTTCACTCTCCCTATTTCCCCTGTTTCTAACATTACTTTGATCCCGTGAGGATGCTCAGGAGACTTAGTGAGAATACGTTTTACGAAACCATCAGTAAGCTCACCGCTTCGTTGATGGTGCTTTTGCACTATCTCCACCTCAGTACCTACTGTTACATTCTTCCTGTATTTTCCTGTTAACATTTTGATAATTGGTTGTCACGCTGAGCGATTTTGCGGCAGGCGAAATCGTATCGAAGCGTACCTGTTAGCACGACACCTTTAGGTTATATCTTCATTATCTCTACTTCTTTGGCGGCGATAGTCTCATCTATACGCTTACTGTAGGTGTCTATTACTTTCTGTACTTCAGCCTCGGCATCTTTGGCCATATCTTCTCCTAGTCCGTCTTTTTGGAGCATTTTTATAGTGTCTATTGCATCTTTACGTGCACTACGCAATCCTATTTTACCGTGTTCGCTTTCTCCCTTGGCTTGTTTTACCAGTTGAAGACGACGCTCTTCGGTAAGCGGAGGTACATTGATGATTACTTGCTCTCCGTCATTTTGTGGATTGAGCCCCAAGTTGGCATACATAATACCCTTACTTATTTCGTCTATCATACCTTTTTCCCAAGGCTTCACCATTATTGTTTTGGCATCAGGTGTATTTACGTTAGCTACCTGGCTTAATGGCACCTTGCTCCCGTAATATTCTACCATCACGCTGTCGAGCATTTGCGGAGCTGCTTTACCCGCACGTAGTTTACCTACCTCAGCTGCCACGTGTTTTAGTGCTTTGTCACTTGCTTCTTTTAGTTCGTCTAATACTATTTTTACATCCTCATTCATGACCTTGTATTTTTTTAATAATGAAGTATTTGCTACTTCCTGCTTTGTTCTAAAGTTTTGGAATACTCATTTGCCTTCCTCGAGCAAATGGTTTTTTTCGACTTCAAATCAGAAAGTTCAAACTGCCCCAATGATAGATGGCAAAGAAAATTAAATAAACGTATTGTTACAAGATTAAAATGTGTAAAGCTGCGAAAGACCCAATGCATATTACGATGAGACTCGCAAAAGCTGCATTTACCACGCGGCTTGTATCTTTATATGCGAAAGCAAATGACAGCATAACCGCAAGTGCCATAAGCGAATAGGGAAGTATAGCTGTATTAGCATTAAAGGCAATTATTATAAGCGGAATGATGAGCTGTAAAAGCATCATATAGTTGGTAATGATAAGCTTGTTGGGATATCTGAAGTTATAACTTCTTAGCTTCAAGAGGTGAATAAGGGTCAGGATGATTACTAGTGGTCCTGCAAGTGATAATAGGTTGAAATCTAGACTGCTCCATCCGAGAGATAACTGGGGAGTTAATTGGGCGATTTGATGCGGTAACTCAATGACATATAGCATCCCTGCATAGCATATCAATACCATAAGCAGATAAGTGATAGCCAATATATAGTGGCGTGTGCGATGGGAGCCAGCCTGCCGTGCTAAGATGAAAACTGGAATAATAAGAAGTACGCTTGTATTGCTAATAGCTTGAGCGATACCCAGTATGACCCCAAAATATATCATATAAGAAGACGAAACTGCTGCTATGAGTTTGGGTTCGTATGCTAATAACATCGCAATAAGAAATAGCCCTCCAAACATCAAATGATTAAAGCTAATGTCGGTAATTATAAAAACACTAAAAGTGCTCGCAAGTACCAAGGGTAAATGTGTGTTAACGGAAAGTATACTATATCGCTTACATAGTAATGATAGGATAATAGATTGAATGAAAAATAACGTCACCTTGAGCAAGTAGAGGGCATTGAAATCTCCTCGAACCAACACCAGACAGAGTATAATTATCACAGAGGTAATAATAGCTGAGCTAATTTTTTGTGTAAGTAAGGATATCACTTGTAAATGAGTTTTAAGAGGGCGAAACGTCTATTTTTAGATGTTGGAATAATGATTTTGTTGGTAGCCACTTGTCTTGCTTCTGAGGGTAATATGGCTATAAAATCTAATTCCGCTTTGAGTAATCTCTTACTTATTTCCTTGCCGTTATTGTAAATGGTATGTTGCATCACATCACCAGAGTTGCGTAGCTGATCATTGTAAAGTAACTGCACAAACTGTGGCCCTATATATACTACTACAGAGCTATAGTATCCGCCATCATTTACGGTTATTTGGTTTTTGGTGATGATTTTATGCCAATCTAGTCCTGCTGTATCATTATAGTTGAGTACAAGTACCTCGTTGAAATTATAAATGTTTTTGGATGTACTCTGAGGTAGCCCATTTACCAAAATAATTTCATTTTCTGTGGCGATGTCTTTTTGCTCGGCAACAATGAGCATTCCACCATCCGATCTTGGTATGGTATTCAAAATGCTAAATCCTTCCGAAATGCCGAGTTCGGAAAAGTTATTAAATCTCATATCGAGTAACAAACTATCGCTAAATGGACTCCAAGTCGTCTCACTATAAAGACTGTCACTATCCACCTCAAAAAACATAGTACCGGCCAGACCTCTTATGCGTTTGTACGAAAAGAAAGACGCGATTATGGCTGCGTCATCTTTACGATTGTAGGCGATTCGGGGCGATATCAAATCTACACTGTCAGGCAGAGCATAGTCTTGTATGGAGGAGTCTTTTAAGTAAAAAAGATGATAGTTGGAAGTAGTATTCTTTTTATAGGGTCTGGGAGCTACGTTAGCTAATATGCAGGTTTTCAAATCATTGGTAGTGACGAGGTCTAACGCCGCCATGTCCTTGTAAGGATAAATGGTTTGAATCTCTTGTTTCGAGATTAAATTTAAATCTAATGAGAAATAATATTGATGAATTAGCGTGTTCCCTCTCGCATCTGGCTCTGTATGCATTACGGTAATATGCTGCTGATTATCACTCATTCGAAGTCTGAAATTTCCTCTATCTCCAAAGTCTTGTGCCGCTGCAGTAGCTATTACGATGGGCTCATTCAGAGGATTTAGGTCGTGGTCGTACCATTGGGCCACAAGGTTGTTCTCTTGAGTGGCACGTACGTACTTTGTTTTAATAGTGAGCAACCCTTGCGAGGTAAAGAATAACCTGAGTAATCGGGACTTACGTAGTTCTAAACTTACTCCTTTTTCTAGTACAAGTAGCTGGTTGTATCGCTCTATTATTACATTTTTGGACAAAAAGCGATTGCGATACCTCAGAATATATATGCCTCTTTTATTTTCACCGATCACCTTAGTAAATATGGCACCGTCTTTTATTTTAGTAGGATTACTCCATTGTAGGACCTGCCCGCGGGCAGAAATACAGGTCGTCATACACAACAACATGCCTAAGGCTATTTTTTGGATGTATCTTTGCTGCATACTAGGTATCCACAAATAACGAAATTTAAACCCGGATAATAAATTAGAACTTGTTTATATGCGTGAAAACCACGCCAAATTTTGCAGCAAAACTGGATGGATGTGAGTTCCATTTTCTGAAGTAATATCTGACTTATAAATACATATACATCTATTGAAATCAAAATTAAATACGGAAAAGCACCCAGAGAAAGCCATACTTATAGGAGTAGAGCCTAAAAATGTCCCGCTCAAATCATCGCAAGTATACTTGGATGAGTTGGAGTTTTTGGCATACACTGCTGGTGCTAAAACACTGAAACGCTTCACCCAACGGCTAGAGCATGCAAACCCTAAAACGTATATCGGTAAAGGTAAAATAGAGGAAGTAACAGCTTATGTAAAGCAGCACGGGATAGACTTAGCCATTTTTGATGATGAGCTTAGTCCATCTCAAATTAGAAACCTTGAGGAGTTTATTCATTGTAAGATAGTGGACCGAAGCAGTCTGATACTTGACATTTTTGCCAAAAATGCACGTACAGCTCAAGCACGTACGCAGGTAGAACTGGCACAGAGCGAGTACCTATTGCCACGACTTACAGGTATGTGGACCCACCTACAAAAACAAAAAGGAGGTATAGGTATGAAAGGCCCTGGAGAGAAGGAGATAGAGACAGATAGGCGTGTGATTAGGGATAAAATTGCGAAGCTGAAACAGGAACTGAGAGATATAGACAAGCAGGCTGTAACCCGTCGTAAAAATAGAGAAAGTCAAAAACGCGTGGCCTTGGTAGGCTATACGAATGTGGGCAAGTCCACGCTTATAAATCTACTTGCCAAGGCGGACGTACTGGCTCAGGACAAACTATTTGCTACCTTGGATAGTACGGTGCGTAAAGTGGTTTTCCCTCCCGACCCTATTACGTACAAGCCGTGCATTTTCCTATTGTCAGATACGGTAGGGTTCATACGCAAGCTGCCTCATCAGTTGGTAGAGAGTTTTAAGAGTACGCTAGACGAAGTAATAGAGGCTGATATTTTGCTTCATGTGGTAGATGTGAGTCACGCCCAGTTTGAAGAACAGATGGAAACCGTATCAGAAACCCTTGCCGAAATAGGAGCAGGGGAGAAGAATATCATCACCATTTTCAACAAAATAGATAAATATAAGCCAGACCCTACGAGTGACGATATTTTTGAGGATGAGGCGATTTACGATATAGAAACACTCAGAAAAACGTGGATGGCCAAATTGAATGATAACATTGTTTTTGTAAGTGCCAAGGATGGCAATAATATCGATGAGTTAAAGGACTTGATTCGCAAGAATCTAGAAGAACTTTAGTTAGGCGATTTCTTTAGCAATTTGCTCAGTGCGATAGGCAATCCATTCATCTGCCAACCCTGTACTGTATATTCTAGTCTTGAAGTTTTTAAACGGATGTTCAAAACTTATAGCTTCTAGCAGCTCACTTTGCTTTTCAAAATCATCTACATTCTGGATGTAGTCCTGCATAAATCCAAACATTACGGGTCCTTCTAATGGTACATACTCAGTATAGTCTCCCGATTTTTGATCTTCGAGCGATACGTTTTCTGCGGTAAGTACCTCTTGGGTGCTGTTATTTACATAGCATTTGTAACCATTGCCCAGTATATCGGCTATGGCGTGTAGTGTTTCTTGTTTCAATATAGAAGTGGTGTTAAGGTTTTGATTAATTAAGGCCATAAACTACGTCCTACCTCTGCTCTGAAAGGCCAAGGAATCATAGCAAGTATGATAAGTAGTCCGATGGTAAAGAAGATGAGTGCAGTTTTATGTTTTTTGGCCGTCTCGGTTGCTTTTTTACTTTTTGTGCGTCCTATTTGAATAATTACGGCTGCTAGGATCATTCCTGCAGCGTGTTCTACAGTCCAAAATCTTAAGGTTGTATTACCCATGATTTCACCTATTTTAGGGAGATTTGCTGCCCATTCTCTACCTACGTATAAGAGTATCCCTAATAGTATTTGAAGGTGGACACTAGCCACAAATAAAGTCGCAGCCATATTGTGATTAGGCGTATAGTCTTGCTTGTTCATAAGGCCACGAGCACTTTTGGTAATGGTATAAAGACCGAATAATAAAACTGCCCATCGCAAGATATTGTGGGCCATGAGTAAGATACTGTTTTCCATGTTGGTTTGTAATAATTAGTTCAAAGATAAGGACTTTTTGGTCGAGATAGAGGGAGTTGTAACTTTACTAATTTAGTAAAAGGTCGCTAGGTGCATTGGCCAACAACGCTTCAGATCCTCCTTTGGTGCGGAGTGCTATTTTCCAGAGATGCTCATCGTCAATATTCAGATTAAAAATTAGGTCAGCATCTAGACTTCCTGTAATCCACGAATGGTGTTTAAGTTCGTGAGCAAGTTGTCCAGGTGCCCAGCCGCTGTATCCTACAAAGAACTTGAATTCTTGAGGTTTTAGCACTTTGTTCTGAATGCCGCTGCATACTTCATCAAAATCTCCACCCCAATGCACATTGGGCATTACTTGGGTGGCTCCGGTTAAATGGTCATAGGTGTGTATGAAATGTAAACTATTTAGCTCTACGAGACCTCCTTGATAGGCGTTTTTGTTGGCTATGTCAATGCCCTCTATCAGCATATTGAGAGCATAGTCGGTCTTCTGATTAAGGACGTAGCCTATAGAACCGTGCTCATTGTGCTCGGCAATGAGTATTACACTTCGGCTAAAAGTGGGGTCTTCTATGAAAGGTCCCGAGATTAAAATATTGCCGGTAGTAATGTGCATTTATTCTTCGGGCAATATTTCTACTCTATCAGCTATGAGTTCTTTAGCAGGCATTATCATAATACTTTCTTTAGTTTGTAGTTTTATAGACACGTTATTGATTTCTAGCATCCTACCTCCTAGTCCGCCTATTTTGATAAGCATACCGGCTACAAAAATTGGTTTACCATAAGAGAATAAAGCATATTACGGATAATTTCTCTAGCTGCATATCTGTATGCTACCCCACCGGCCAATAATATTACACCTACTATAATGAGTATGTTTTTTGATATAAGATCGGTGTCAATACCTAATTGGTCTATTGCAGTAATCATTATCATTATCATTATGAAATAGTAGAGCACATTGGCCAACACACGCCCTGCATTGCTGCCCAGTGAAGTTAATACCGCTTTTATTTTAGGGGCTATAAGGTAACCTATGATGATAGTGGAAGCGGTAAGCAAATCAGGGATAAAGTCTATCACCTCTTGCACTTGCGTATTCAGTACATCTATTCCTAATCTATGGGTAGTAGATACGATTACAGTAAGAATTATTAGCCAGAATACAATGCCAGAAAAGCCCACCAGATATGCCAAGTATTCGCATAGGCTTGCTTAGCTTGAGTTTTTCGGCTAAGTCATCTCCCTTGATCTTTTTGAATGTTTTGCAAGTTCAATAGTCTCTTTACTAGTGTGTTGCGATAAGTTTTTACTTGAGTTGCTATGTTCAGCTGTGCTGCTCAATGCTTGTTTTGCTAGTTTAATGGTACAAAAATGTACTGACAAATAGTATGCTTAGTGAACTTAGCAGTACTATCCCTATGATAGAAAGTACTTTTTCAGTGCGGTTCCATAGTGAGAGTTCTGGCTGCTGAGTAACGATTCTGTAACTCATCCACGCCAAAAGAGGAGCGGTAAGAAAGGAGGCGATGGTGGCAAATTGAACTAATAATCCCATACTTGTCGAGTAAAAAGATAAAATAATAGCTGTCCCCGTAAGTAGGATCACTTGCCAAAAGGTGTGGGTGTTTTTGTAAGAATCCCCACCTAACTCTGTGGTGATATGATTCATTACTTTAGGCATAGCATCAAAACAAGTAAGAGTAGTGCTAAACATGGTAGTGAATGCCGCTATCAATATGATGTATGATGACCAATCTCCCATACTTGTTGTAAAAATATCGACCAACTGTGAAGCGAATTTGCTTGGTGCTGTGGCAATTTGGATATCGGTGCCGTACATCGTATTGGCACCTAGCGTTAAGAAGCATATGCCGAGTATGGCCGTACCATAAAATCCTACCCTAAAATCAAATTCACTGTGTTTCGTAGGCGTATTACTAAGAGCCCAGATACTATGCCAAATAGCCAAGTCAAGCGGTGCGGGCATCCAACCTACGAAGGCTAGTAGGAATTTTAAGTCTGAAGAAGAAGAGATGTCGAAGACCTTAGTAGAGGGTGCCTGTAGAATGCAGGGGAGTGTGAACGAAAGGCAAAATGCAAAGACCGTAGTTACTGCCAGTACAATCATAATAACCTTCATGAGGTTCTCAAGTGCCGAAAATTTGCCAACCCGTAAGATGAGAAAACAAACGATAAGTATGGTTAGTGAAATAAAAGCTGTATGGGATGTAAGTCCTATTGCTTTTTGGACTAATCCGGTGGTTACTACCGTGATCGCGGCTTGCACACTGAACATGGTGCTGAGTGTAAGCAGCAGGAGTAACCATATGGCCCATTTGCCTAATTTGCCAAATCCCGACACCAGAGATTGGCCTGTGGCCTCGGCGTACCTTGGCCCGAGTACGAAAAACGGATACTTGAATAAATGAGCAAGTACTATGGCTGCTATGAGTATGTACCCGTAATGTGCACCCGCTTTTGTGCTTTGTACAAGGTGCGATACCCCAATAGCCGCTCCTGCATACAGGAGTCCTGGTCCAAGTGATTTTAGTTTAGTAAGCACGTGGCTAAATTAGTATTTTTTGTGAACAGCAGTTTTTTAGCATGTAAAAAGGCCGTGCAATTGCACGGCCTTTAGTCTTATAATTAGTTTCAGATGTTATCCAATCTTAGCAATAAGATCTGCAACTCTGTTGCTGTATCCTGCTTCATTGTCATACCAACCCATTAATTTTACAGTGTTGCCCATTACCATAGTGGTTTGAGCATCAAAAATGCATGAGTGTGGATTTCCTACTATATCAGAAGATACTAATGGATCTTCGCTGTACTCTAGGATTCCTTTTAGGTTAGTTTCTGACGCTTTTTTGAATGCCGCGTTTACTTCCTCTACGGTAGTATCTTTTTTCAGTGTAACTACAAAATCAGTAGCACTTCCTGTAGGAGTAGGCACTCTAAGTGAGTTGCCATTTAGCTTGCCTGCGAGGTGAGGCAATACAAGTCCTACAGCTTTGGCCGCACCTGTACTTGTAGGTATGATATTAAGAGCAGCAGCTCTAGCTCTTCTGAGGTCAGAGTGAGGAGCATCTAGCAGACGTTGGTCGCTGGTGTATGAGTGTATGGTAGTCATAAATCCACTATCTACACCTACTAAATCGTCCAATACCTTTGCCATAGGAGCGAGGCAATTAGTTGTACAACTTGCGTTAGATACAATAACCTCCTCACCGCTTAGGGTGTCATCATTTACACCTAGTACCACAGTTTTTACATCGCCACTTGCTGGAGCGGATATAATCACCTTTTTGGCACCAGCTTCTATGTGCTTACCCGCTGTTTCTGGGCTTCTAAAAAAACCAGTACTTTCTAGTACTACGTCTATGTTCATCTCTTTCCACGGAAGATTAGCTGGGTCACGCTCAGCGGTAGCAGCTATTTTGGTTCCGTTTACAATGATATGCTCATCAGTATAGTCTACCGTACCCCCAAATTTCCCTTGTACGGAGTCGTACTTGAGCAAATGTGCCAGTGTTTTATTGTCGGTAAGGTCGTTTATGGCTACTACCTCCACATTGTCTTTTTCTAGCAAGCATTTGAATGCTAGTCTTCCTATTCTGCCAAAGCCGTTAATTGCTACTCTCATAATGATTTTGTTTATGTTATATGTTTATTGAAATTCAGTTGCAAAGTTATTTTATTTTGGTAAAATGTGATAAACGGGAGAATGAGTGGAGTGATAGGATGAAAATATTTTAAGTATAAAAATTAATAAAAGTTTGTATTGTTAAATATTCGTATTTCCTTTGCACTCGCTTAACGCAATAGGAGATAAGTTCTTTCTTAAAATGTTAAGTAAAAGCGTCTTCCGAAGGTTTCGGAGCCGGACAATGCAACTGTTGAAAAGCAGTTGTACTACGAGCACTAAATGGCCCGTTCGTCTATCGGCTAGGACACCGGGTTTTCATCTCGGCAAGAGGGGTTCGATTCCCCTACGGGCTACCAGAGCGGAATAGTTGAGTTTAAGCTCACTATTCCGCTTTTTTGTTTGTCCGTTATCCCCCGTCAGATCTTGAATGTACTCAATAAATACATTTTGATTTTGGGTTCGATAAAGTGTTTTTTCTCGATCCACTACTATTCCTTTTGGGTAGAGTGTTTTTACAAGTAGCTTCCTTCCCATTAAATCTTGTTTGTTCCACATTGTCAGTAGGTTACTTAAGTTAGTGACAGCATTTACTACCATTTTTTCATGGTTCGATAATTGAAAAACACCTTTGGCCAACTCTGCACGTAATGGATCCATATTTTGATGTATGTCTGATAGTACACGTGTATAGATTTCCTCTGTTATTTTTCCTAGAGCGTAGTTTGTTTCCACAGTCTTAATTTGAGCTTTATACTCTTGGACTTGTTTAGTAATCGCTTGCCGATCCTTTTCATAATTATCCTTTTCCTTGTCCAATGTTTGTAGGAAGTTATGTGTTATAGGTACAATAAACTTTGGATCTAGCTGAAGACCAGTTAAAGTGCTTTCCCAGTGCTGGTGTATCTTAGTTGCACTAATGTTTTGCTTACATCCGTGCGTATTGCACTTGTAATACCATAGATTTTTTGATTTGACTAAATATGCAGTCAAGTTGGTTGAGCATTTGGAGCATTTAAGATGCCCTTTAAGTGGAACCGCTGGTATGTTGCTTTTATTGACTTTTTTTCGGTCTTTAAATCGAGCTTTTAACTGATCATTCAGTGCTAAAAACTCCTTTTTGGTAATGATACCTTGATGATTGCCAACCACAACTTCTCCATTTAAAGCAGTGTGTGACATATACCCGCAGTAAAATACATTTCTGGCGATGATGGATAGTTGCTTGTTGGATACATAAAGCCCTCTGGCTTTTAACCACTGACTTAATTCTTTAAAAGTTAAATCGGTTTTGAGCTTTTTTCTTAGTCCTCGGCCCAGTAACTTCCCTTTTTCATTGATGACTATGGTTCGTTTTCCATTTATCTTAAGGGTGTCATACCCCATGGGAGGCTTAGTGGGCCAGTCTCCATTAGACAGCATCTGCCGAATACCGGCCATGCACTTCTCACGTCGTTGTTGATTGTCATACTGAGCAAATATGAACTGTATGTTCTGTTGTAACTCACCTGATGAGGTAGTTGCATCCACAGGTTGTGTCACAGAGACTACCTGGACGTTGTTTGATTTTAATTGATCAGTGATATACACGGCATTGGCTCCAGATCTAGAAAACCGATCAAATGAGTAGACTAAGATTAATCCGATATTATGCTTTTTAACATAGGCCATCATCTGCTTGAACTCTGCTCGCTCATCGGTTCTAGCGGACTCAAATGTTCCTCCGAACTGTTCAATAATCTTAATACCTTGCCTTTGGGCATATTGTTGGATTTGATTGGACTGAGTTGTTAAACTCTGATTATTATCTGCTTGCTCTTTAGTAGATACCCTGGTATAGGCTACTGCTGTATTGGACTGGTAAAGATTGCTAGTCTTTCCTTTTGCAAATGCGTGTAATCTGTCATTCATTTTATTTTATTCTTTTTTAATACTGAATACTATCTTGTTTTAATTTCATCCTCTTACGAGGATGCTTTCTTATTTTTACTACTGTTATTTAGCTATCTAATGTTTAGGCTATGAAGAAGCTCTGTCATAATTTGAATAAATTTTAGTGCTTCCTCTAGTTCTGCCTTTGTAAGCTCATTAAATCCATCCATCTTGCTAAGTTCATCCAGGGTAATGCCTGTTGATCTTTTCTTTCGCATAATCGATTATGATTGTGCCGATGAGCAGAGTTTCTGTATCTCATAAGCGGATGATTGGATAGGCTTGGTTTATTCAATGCCATAATTATTAATTTTTTATTCGTTTGCGGTTCTGATACTCATATTGGACGGTTTTCCCGTCGTTGGATTTCATGGACAGTGATACGTGCTTTTTACCCAAAAATTGGTTTAAGACATTTTCCATATCCTCTTGTTTGATTGATTTTTCCCAAGTGTAGGTAAGGTCTTTATGATTCCCTTTTGGATCAAAGTTGATCACGAGTTCTTTCAAATTGTTTTCTCGCATGGCTTTTATAACCTCTGACTCTACCTCATTGAGTAATCCCAGCTGCTGTGCCGTGGATACTTGAGTGGGTTCTGACATGAGCATATAGACATACCGTTTTAGAGAGAGTATAACTAATGGGCCCGTTTTAATGGCCTCATTTATATAATTACCCATGTCAAGTTCTTTTGTTATAAAACCCACTTCACCATCTTGATTAATAGTTAGTTTAATGTCAGCGTGATCTAGAAGTACGTTAGCTACTATAAAAAAGAACAATGGGACGGAGGCATTTAGAAATGAAGACACATTTTCATCATCTCTGTTATTAATCATATCAGATTTAATTTGTTCAAACTCCTCATCTGTAATAAATCTCTTATTATCTCGTAAAATTTCTTCCTGAAAGACATCCTGCTCATCAAAGAATACTTCTTTAAAACTTAGGTGATTAAAAAGCTGGTCTTTTACCTTTTCTATCAACTTAAGTGGTAGGCCCAAAGCTCTAAAATCTTTGATGATTTGGATCCAGAAATACTCAAATAGATTGAGTCGTACCCATTGTCTCTCATCAACCTTAGGAATAATGTTTTTAAGCTTCCAATTTGAAAATACTCGTGATGTAACCCCCAGATCGGATATCTTAAAATGTTCTTGACCCAGTATATCCATGAGTTTATCTCTATTCTCAGGAGATGGATCGGCGTAATATTGGTCTATTTCTGGATACTTCATTACTACAAATATACACACTAATTAATTAAAATACATATGTGTATTATAATATTATACTTATTAATCATAAACGTTGAAAATACCCCTGTAACCCAACAAGAATCGAACCTGATGTATATAGGTCCTCGGATTATGTGCTTTTGATTAATTGATTATGCTAAGATCAAGCAATTACAAGCCTTCAGGAGCTATGTTGTAACGTTATAACGTTACAACTTACAGGTTCGATAATTTGACGTAAAACGATATGATATTTTGAAAATTATTACTGTAAAACATTGTTTTAATATCACAGTTCCCTTTTAGGAAGTGTTAGGATAAAATCCT
>Ga0209137_1000322_pt1 | contig 52638 bp, 49 predicted proteins | sample SaaInl5LU_22_DNA_FD_184642 | JGI IMG/M metagenome (GOLD analysis project Ga0209137, IMG submission 184642) | Marine microbial communities from expanding oxygen minimum zones in the Saanich Inlet - ESP_105LU_22_DNA (SPAdes) (version 2) | ecosystem: Environmental > Aquatic > Marine > Intertidal... | reverse complement strand
CAAATTAAGAATTTTTAAATAATATAATAATTTGTTGTTCAGAGATAGCACAGGGGGGTAATTTGCAACTACTCCCCTTATCTCAATAAGAGCAGCGCAAAACAACAATTATGAGCAACACTTATTTTGTAGTATTAGTTGTAGTACTTATTATTATTTAATGGATTGCTGATAATTTCTATAAATCATTTCACATACTTTCTGCATTGCCTTAAATGTTTTCAGGTCAAAATTGTCAGATTGAGTTAGACTTGTAAGAGTTTTAACAGCATAAAATAAGCTATTGTCTGCTGATTTTTCTACACGCTCTTTGGAATAAATATTTTTACTCCTATCTTCAGTAGTAGAAATAATAACTTCTTCATTTTCTTTATCAATTGCAAATAATAAACTCTGTATCATATTTTGATTTTTACTGATGGTAATGACATCTTCCACTTGCATTTTTTGTCCTATTCCTGCATCTTTTACCCTTCTTGGTTGTTCCTGTGCATTGCCTTGCAGATGTTATTTTAGTAGTCTTTTTGTAATATGTTGATTTCTTTACAACATTTCCTTTACAACAATCAACACCTACTATTTTATTATGTTTTTTACAAGTACAACTATTAGATTTACTCCTATTACATACACGACATAAAAGTTGAATATTTGAAACCTTACTCGTGCCGCCACAAGAAAATGGTTTAATGTGGTCGTATTCTAAATTGATAGAACTACCACAACATTGACAAACCCCTGCATCTCTTGTAAAAACAATTTGTTTAGTTGTTTTTGAAATATAACGGCTTTGTCCAAAAATTTGGATGCTAAACAAAAATACCGTTAATATTAAAAATATCTTTTTCATAATATAATTTTAATCCTCATCTAAAATAAATAAAAAACAAAAGATATCAAGAATTTTAATATCAAATATTGTTTGAGGTCATATTGTAAAGAAAACCTAAAGCATATATTCTATAAAATAAGATAGTTTTCATAATTAATACACTATGATATTTAGAGATAAAATAAGAGACAAACCATATTAAAATCAAGTAAAAAGGCACTAAATTAGGTACTAATTAGGCATTAAAAAACCCCTAAAGTATTGATTATAAATACTATAGAGGTGTTTAAATGTACTCAAGGTGGGAATCGAACCCACACTCTCGAAAGAACTGGATTTTGAATCCAGCGCGTCTACCAATTCCGCCACTTGAGCAATAAAATAGAGAATGCAAATCTACTAAATATATTTAGTTTTTAAAGTCAAAATTTTAATTTCAAACTCAATAAATAATTTCTACTTTTGTAAGCAGACAACAACACAACAAAAATCTTTTTTAAATGATTAATAATCAATTAGCTCCAAAACTTTTTGCTTGCAGACAAAGTACTGTTTTAGCTGAAAAAATTGCCAAAGAATACAATACAGAATTGGGTAACGTTAATACAACCTACTTTAGTGATGGTGAGTTTCAGCCAGCCTTTGAAGAATCTGTTAGAGGAAGAAGAGTATTTATAATTGGCTCTACTTTTCCGAATGCAGATAATTTAATGGAAATGTTATTAATGTGCGATGCTGCAAAAAGAGCATCTGCTAGACATATTACTGCTGTGATGCCGTATTTTGGATGGGCTAGACAGGATAGAAAAGATAAACCTAGAGTTGCAATTGGTGCAAAATTAGTTGCAAAATTACTAGAATCAGCAGGGGCTACTAGAATTATGACAATGGATTTACATGCAGATCAAATTCAGGGTTTTTTCGAAAAACCAGTAGATCACTTATTTGCTTCTACTATTTTTATGCCTTATATAGAAAGCTTACAATTAGAGAATCTAACCATAGCTTCACCAGATATGGGAGGATCTAAAAGAGCATACGCATACTCAAAGCACTTATTGTCTGATGTAGTTATTTGTTACAAGCAAAGAAAGAAAGCCAATGTTATTGGGCATATGGAGCTCATAGGAGATGTAAAAGGGAAAAATGTAATTTTAGTAGATGATATGATAGATACTGGAGGAACTCTTGCACATGCAGCCAATTTAATGAAAGAAAGAGGTGCCTTAAGTGTGCGTGCAATCTGTACACATCCAATACTTTCTGGGGGGGCTTATGAAAAAATAGAAAACTCAGCATTAACAGAATTAATTGTTTCAGACACAATTCCATTAAAAAAGAAGACATCAAAAATAAAAGTTGTATCTTGCGCGCCCTTATTCGCTGATGTTATGCATAAAGTACAGGATAACACCTCGATAAGTGGACAATTTTTAATGTAAATAATTAACAAAAAAGTAATGAAATCAATTACAATTAAAGGATCAAAAAGAGAAAGCGTGGGCAAGGTAGCTACCAAAGCCTTACGTAATGCTGGTATGGTTCCTTGCGTTATATACGGAGGAAAAACACCTATACATTTTTCAGCAGAAGAAAAAGCGTTTAAAAAATTGGTGTATACTCCAAATGTATATACTGCAAGTCTAAATGTTGATGGAGAAAAAATTCCTGCAATTTTGCAAGACATTCAATTTCACCCTATAACTGATAAAATCTTACATGTTGATTTTTATCAATTATTTGAGGATAAAGAAATTACAATGAACATTCCTGTTCAATTAACAGGGACTTCTCCTGGGGTATTAAATGGGGGTTCTTTACGTTTTACAAACCGTAAATTAAGAGTAAAGGCTTTACCATCTAACCTTCCAGATTTTATTGAAGCAGATATTTCTAAGTTAAAAATAGGTCATAAATTAGTAATAACTTCATTATTTAATGATGATTATACTTTTATGCACCCAGATAACACTGTTGTTGTTCAAGTAAGAACATCAAGAAACGCAAGTAGCGTAGATGAAGACGAAGCTGTAGAAGAAACTGCAGAAGCTGCAGAAGCTGCTGCACCAGCTGCAACAGAATAAATACAGTATCTAAATAAACAATATAAAGCGTTACAAATCTGTAGCGCTTTTTTTATACCCAATAACTTTATTCATTTTTTAAATAAAAAAAAACCGTATTATTCTTCTTATTTTTGAAGAGTGAATCTGATTTTAAGAACCAAAAAGTAATTCATAGTAAATCAAAAAATCAAAAGAAGAGGTAATGAAGAAATTTTTAATTGTTGGTTTAGGAAATATTGGAGAAAAATATACCAACACCCGTCATAATATTGGGTTTAAAATTTTAGATGAATTGGCTAATGAGTATGCTGTTAAATTTGAAACAGAGAAGCTTGGCGATATTACCCGTTTTAGGCATAAAGGCAGATCGTTTGTCCTTTTAAAACCAAATACTTTTATGAATTTAAGTGGTAAAGCTGTTAAGTTCTGGATGGATAAAGAAAAAATTGCTATCGAAAATACGCTGATTGTCACAGATGATTTAAACATAGATTTCGGAACCATACGACTTAAAGCAAAAGGAAGTGATGGTGGGCATAATGGCCTAAAAGATATTCAAGAAAAACTAGGAACAAATACCTACCCAAGATTTAGATTTGGGGTAGGGGCAAATTATGCTAAAGGGCGTCAAGTTGATTTTGTTTTGGGCAATTGGGATAAAGAAGAAACAAGTCAGTTGATAACGCGTTTGCAAACAGCAGCAAAAGTAATTACCTCTTTCGGTTTAGTGGGGTTAGCAAAAACTATGAACACATTTAATGGAAAATAAAAAGCTTAAAAACCAGCTATTTTATTTTTGACATACTTGCTGAAATTAATCTCTAATAAAATCGATAATAATTTTACGCCTTATTGTATTAGAGCCTAATGATTCTTCACTATTCTTAGAAATACTTAACCTATTTTGACTTAATGTATTTACAGTATAAGTTCCAACTAAAAAAGTACCAGTATTGGCGGTAAAAGTAATCGTATTTTCAATTCCATTTAACTGATAGTTACCAGTAGTATCTGTTGCTAGAATACTTGTAATTTCTGAGGTACTACCTCCGTTTGGAGTTGTAGTTTTTACTTCTCTATACAGCCCTTCTATTGCATACGTACCATTTGCATTTATAGTTAAGTTTACCTGAAAAGTATCTCCTAGTAGGAATGATGTTGCTAAGTCTACGACTGCACCTGTTGTAGAAGTAGCAGTTTCGTTTTCTTCACCCGTTAAACTTTCTATAGCAAAAGTACCTGCTATATTTGAGTTTGTAAGCAGTAACTCTGAATTTTCATTACTATCACCACAGCTTATAAATATACCTGCAACGCACAAACAAAAAAATATAAATAAATGTCTCATAGTTTTTTTGTCAAAGATAAGTGCAATTATTAAAATTTAATAACTTAAAAGTCAGGTTTTTTCGAAAACTTTAGTTAAAAGATGGGTTTTAGCTCATAAGCGTAAAATAGAAAATGGACTTTAACAGTGATTTTATTATTTTTCTTTCCCGGTTTATTTAGCGCTTTTCCCAGATTTTTTCAAGTCCATTTTGCTATTTCTAAGCACTAATATTAATTAATAATTTTAATAAGTAACTAATAATTTATACGACATCATAATTTCGCATATTTTTTTAGGATGTATTTTGCTATTTTTGTTTTTATGATAGTAAATAAATCCCCCCAAGCTATTCGTAAATTTAAGTATTTAAAAAAGTGTTTTTTATTTTTTAGTTTACTGCTGTTTTGCCCAATAGTAGTTGGTCAACTAAACTTTAATAGAAATACAAGTTATTTGCTTTTTGAAGATGCTGCTACAGGAGAACACATATTTATAAATAATGACTCTATAGCATTAAGTGGACCTGACTTTAGCAATCATTTTAAAGTCAACTTTCCCAAAGAACTAAATCGTAATGACTTTAATTATAATAAGTACCAAATACATAATACAAATTATTTTGTAGATGATGGTTGTGGTTACGTTTTAGAATTTAAAAACAATACGTTTAAAAGAATAGATAATAGTTTTAAACATAGAAATCAATTTGGGGCAATTCCTTTTCAGTTTAAAAACACAATGTATCTATGGGGTGGATATGGACTATTTACATCTAAAAATATTTTAACCTATTATGATTTTTTAGGTGGGGAGTGGTTAGAAAAAAAACAAGAAAATATACATCAAGTAGTACCAAGAAGTAACCCATTTTCTTTACTAAAAGATGGCAATCTTTATTTTTTTGGTGGTAAAACAAAATCCAATAATGAAGAAGTAAACTATAATGAAAATAAGTTTAATGGTGTTTGGAGATTAGATTTGAACGATTTTACCATCCATAAATTCAGACAATATGATAAGAGCCTTGCATTTATTAATTATAGTAAAGGTAATGATTATCAATTTCAAATAGATAACAAAATAATTACAATCTCAAATGTTATCACAGAAGTTGATATTTTTAAAGATGAGGTAAAAACATATGCAATTAAAAATTATAAAAGTGTAAAAGATATTTTATACCATAAGACCTCTAAAAGTGTTACTTATGTGTATCCGATTAATGAAAATTATGATGCTATAATTAATCAACCTTATCTAGAATTCAGGGGTGATTTACTAGAAGAAACCACCTTTTATGAAGATACTTTTTTAATGATTTTGATAAAATATACGCTTCTTGTACTGGCAATACTGACCGCTTTTTTTGGATTCAAATACATGTATTTAAAAAAGAAGAAAAATAACTTACAGATATCTTATGCTAAAAATACCAATACATTTTATTTTAAAAAGACACCTATTCCTTTAAACAATTTGTCAGTTTTAACATTGGTGTATTTTATAGAAAGGCAATCGGAGTATTTATCAATAAATGAGTTGAACCCAATTTTATCTAAAGATTTAGATACAGATAACTATATTACTATTAACAAACGAAGAGAACGTGTTTTAAAAGAATTAACCTTAGAATTGTCTACGGTTTTAAAAGTGCCAAAAGAACTTGTGTTTTCTTACAGAAAAAATAAATTTGACAAAAGATTAAAAGAAATTAAATTAAACTTTACGATTACTATAAAAAGTTAATTCTCACTTGCAAACCACTCTGCAAAGCTAGAATCGGTTTCTTGTAATTTTATAGCATGTAACTTTATATTTTCGGGTAGTCTATTTGTGATTTTTTTTGCAAAATCGATTACCATCATTTCACTTGTAGGTTGGTAGTCTACTAATATCACATGGTGCCCTCTTGTTATCAATTCATTTGCTAATTCTAAATGAGGTGTATTTTTATTAAATACGGTAGCATGATCAAAAACATCTACAATTTCTTCATTTACAATCTTTTTTAAATCGCCAAAATCGATAACCATTCCAAATTTTACATGCGTTTGGTCTTCTATTGGTTTCCCAGAAACAGTAACAGAAAGTTTGTAAGAATGTCCATGAACATTTTTACACTTACCATCATAACCATATAAAGCATGGCCGGTTTCAAATTTAAATTGTTTGGTAATTCTAATCGTACTCATGGGTGTATATTTCTAATTAAAAAACAAAAGTAACTAATAACTAAATAGATTGGTTAACTCTTGGTAACTATTTACTTGGCTATATATTTTTCGAGAACATTCGCAATTTTTCGGTTGTCAGAAAGTTGCGGAATTTTATTTTGCCCTCCAAACTTTCCAATAGATTTCATGTATTGGTGAAACCCACCTTTTTTTACCTTACTAATTACCAAAGGTTTTAAAATTTTACCTGCAATTAAGTCTAAATAATAGATATTTTGTGCCTGCATTGAGGCATCTATTTTAGCGGCAAACTCCTCTAAATTTCCAGGCTCATTTTCAAATTCTATAAACCACTCATGATAAGGCAACCCTTCTTTTGGGTTTACTTGAGGCGCTACTGTAAACTCACTAATGTTTATCTCTGTTCCAGTGATAGCATCGTTTAACGCTTTTTCTACCTCTTTACCAATAACATGTTCTCCAAAAGCAGAAATAAAATGTTTAATTCTACCTGTTACTTTAATTCGGTATGGTTTTGTAGATGTAAACTCTACAGTATCTCCAATATTATACCCCCAAAGACCTGCAGTTGTATTTAAAATAATAACATAATTTACCCCAAGTTGAACGTCTTGAAGTGCTATTCTAGAGGGGTTTTCATTAAAAAATTCTGAAGTAGGAATAAATTCATAAAAAATACCAGAATCTAATTGCAAGAGCATTCCTTTGGTTTTCTGTGAATCTTGATAGGCAATAAATCCTTCTGATGCAGGATAAAGCTCTATGTAATCTATTTTTTTGCCAATAATACTTTCAAATTTATTCTTGTAAGGTTCAAAATTTACACCCCCATAAATAAAAAAATTAAAATTTGGAAAGAGTTCAGAAATAGATTTACCTGTTTTTTCGATTAGCTTTTCAAAATACATTTGTACCCAAGAAGGGATACCACTAATTACAGACATATCTTCATCAATAGTCTCTTCCACAATTGCATTTACTTTGGTGTCCCAATCTTCAATACAGTTCGTTTCCCAGCTAGGTAATCTGTTTTTTAATAAATACTGAGGCACATAATGCGCAACAATACCACTTAATCTGCCTAGCTTTATTCCGTTTTTATCTTCTAAAACAGGACTCCCTTGTAAAAAAATCATTTTACCATTTACAAAGCTTGCATCATTTTTTTCTGCAATATAAAACAGCAATGCATTTCTTGCGGCTTTAATATGGGTAGGCATTGACTCTTTAGTAATAGGAATATATTTTGCACCTGAAGTTGTACCAGAAGTTTTTGCAAAGTAAAGTGGTTTTCCTTTCCAAAGCACATCAGCTTCACCTGCAACAATTCTATCCACATAGGGTCTTAACCCTTCATAGTCTGTTACTTTTACTCTTTTTTTAAAATCAGCATAGGAATTAATATTCTTAAAATCGTGATCCTTACCAAAAGCAGTGTGTTGTGCGTTTGAAATTAGATCTTTAAAGACTTTTTGTTGGGTTTTATGAGGGTTGTTTGCCCATTTTAGTACTTGCTTTTTGGCAAGTTTGGCAAAAGGAATTGCAAAAAAAGATTTTATACTCATTAGTTAAAGTCAATCAAATTTAAAGGGTTAACAGCATAGCCATTACTCCAAAGTTCAAAATGTAAGTGAGGGCCAGTAGTAAGTTCTCCTGTAGAACCTACACTTGCTATTACCTCTCCAGATTTTACAAAATCGCCTTGTTGTTTTAGTAAATTTCCATTGTGTTTGTATACGGATACGTAGTTGTATGGATGCTTTAAAATAATAACATAGCCTGTTTCTGTTGTCCAACCAGAAAACAAGACTGTGCCATCTGCTGTTGCTTTTACTGGCGCATTTTTTGGGGCAGTAATATCAACTGCTAAATGTTTGGTTTTTGAGTCAAATTGCTGAGATATAGTACCTTTTAAAGGTGCGAAAAATACAATTTCTACATTAGATCTATTACTATTTAGAATAGGAAAACGATCTCTACTTTCTATTTTTTCTCTAAAAATAGAATCTTCTTTAGAAGCATTTAACAAGCTGTCCTTTATGATAAATTTTTGCGATTCAATTTTTAAAGTGTCTAAAAAATCACCTTTAATCTCTCCTTTAAGTATGGGTTGTAATGCTTTTGTGTAGGCATGTAACACGTCTAATTTCCGTCTTAAGGAATCTGTTTGAAAAGCAAGTTTGGTCGCTTTTATTTTTAATGATGTAGAAGAATAGCCTGGAATGTATTCTTTTACAGGCGTAAACGTAATAATAAATGTTGTAATTAGAATAAGTAAAAAAGACAAAAGCCCTCCCAATACAAAAACATTTAAACGAGATAATTTTAAAGAAAACCGTTCTTCGAATGTATTTTCGTTTAAAACGACCAATCGATACTTATCAGTAAGCCTCTGTTTTAAATTTCCTTTTTGTTTTGGTTTTTTACTCACGTTAATGTTTTGGTACTTTTCTTAGGTAAAAATAAGCAAACTATTTTTTATAAAAATTCATTTCATCAATGTAATTCCAAACTTCTTTAGGAAGTAAAGGTTTGATGTTTTTTTGTTCCTTTATCCCTTTTCGAATCATTGTAGAAGAAAGTTCTATAATAGGTGCTTTTATTGAGTGTATTTTAGGATGATTTTTAAATTGATGTGCAACAGATCCTTCTGATACTCTAGGGTATACATAAATGGCATGATGTGCTAAAATGGTTTCGTAATTTTTCCATTTATGAAAGCTTTTTAAATTGTCTTCTCCCATAATAAGGCAAAACTCTTTGTTAGGATAACTTTCTACAGCGTTCGCAAGCGTATGCACTGTGTAATTGGGCTGAGGTAATTTAAATTCAATGTCCGAAGGTTTAATCTTATCATAGCTTTCTGTAGCTCTATAGACCAACTCAAATCGATGGTGATTTTCTAATAGTGAACTCTTTTTTTTAAACGGATTGTGTGGCGTAACCACCATCCATATTTCATCCAAATCAGAATTTTCTACCATTTCATTAGCAATAATTAAATGTCCAATATGAATGGGGTTAAATGTGCCAAAATACAAACCAACTTTCATTGTTAAGAAACTTTTATTGTTTACGATTATTTTGCAAGAAAATCACTAATTAAAGCTTCTGCCTCTTTTAAAGCTATTTCTAAATCGTAATTTTTAATGATTTTATCAAATTGAGGGGCAGTAGCCAATTCAACGGAGGCTTTTGCAATACGCATGTTAATTTTATCTTCGCTTTCTGTTTTTCTTTTCTTCAGTCTAATTTTTAATTCATCGATACTAGGGGGTTTTACAAAAACAGACAATGTTTTTTCTGGAAATTTCTTTTTTATTCGCAATCCTCCAGCTACATCAATATCAAAAATTACGTGTTTTTTTTGTGCCCATAAACGTTCTACTTCAGTTTTTAAAGTGCCATAAAAATTATCTCTATATACTTCTTCCCATTCTAAAAAGTCTCCTGCTTTAATATGGTTTTTAAAATCTTTTAAAGAAATAAAATAATAGTCTTCTCCGTGTTTTTCAAAACCTCTTGGAGCTCTAGAGGCTGCAGAAATAGAAAAGGCAAGGTTAAATGCTTCTTTTGCCAATAAATGACGGACAATAGTAGTTTTGCCAGAGCCTGAAGGGGCTGAGAATACAAATAGTTTTCCTTCAAAATCTTCTTTCATAATTCCTTTTATTCTAGGGGTAAACTAAAAAAATAGTAGCCTACGCTATGTTTTTATAAAACGTTTAAAATTTGCTCTTTAATTTGTTCTAATTCGTTTTTCATTTGTATTACAGCTTTTTGCATAGGGGCAAAATTAGCTTTAGAACCAGTTGTGTTAATCTCTCTTCCCATTTCTTGTACAATAAAGCCTAATTTTTTTCCATTAGAATCTGCAGTAGCCAAAGTTTCTAAAAAGTAATTTAAATGATTTTCCAAACGCACTTTTTCTTCATTAATATCTAGCTTTTCTAAATAATAAATCAATTCTTGCTCAAACCTGTTCGTGTCAATTTCTACTTGTAAATCGCCAATTGCTTTTTGCAAACGGATTTTTACATTTTCAATTCTATCTGCATCTAAGGCTTTAACTTCTTCTAAATATTTCTTAATGTTAGCAATTCTTTGTTTAAAGTCCTCTTCTAGTGAAGCTGCTTCATCTATTCTATATTGTATGATATTTTGTAAAGCTTCATCAATGTTAGCATCTATTAACTCCCATTCTTTTTCATCCAATTCTTCGCGCTCTGTTTTAAGGGCATCAGGCATAGAAATTGCCATTTTTAAAAGCTCTACGTCAGAGGATCTGCCTGTTTCAACAACATTTTTTAGCTGATTGATGTAGTCTTTAACAACTCCTTTATTTACAGTTGTAGAAGTTTCGTCTGCAGTCATTTCAACAAAAATAGAAAAGTCTACCTTTCCTCTAACCAAAAGGCTTGCTAGTTTTTTTCTAACATTTAACTCTTTTGCTTTGTAATAAGAGGGCATTCTAACGTTTAAATCTAAATTTTTACTATTTAAAGATTTAATTTCAATGGTAATTTTCTTGGTTGGCAATTGTAATACAGATTTTCCAAAACCTGTCATAGATTGAATCATATATTCAAAGATTAAATAAAAAGCAAAGATAAGTTTTTATTTGCTGGATTTTTTGGTTTGTTTTGTTACCAAATACACCCCTAAAAAGATGATTAATGTTGCAGATACTTTAATCAAACTAAGAGTGTCGCTGCCAACCACTAAAGCATACAAAGTTGCTATAACTGGTTGTAAATAGATAAAAACGCTAACAGTAGTTGGTTTTAATTTAGACAAACCGTATAAATTAAATATATAGGTAATGCAAGTGGTAAATAAGATCACAAAACCTATTTTTAAAAAAATTGAGGTAGGCATACTGGTCCAGACAACTTCTTGTATTTCTGATATTCCAAAAGGAATACAATATAAAAGTCCAAATAGATATAACCATTTTATAAAAACCAAAGGGTTGTATTTAGAAATTAAGTTTTTTACCAAAACCAAATACAATCCATACGATGTTGCATTGATAAAAACAAGAAAATTTCCAAGAGGAATATTGGTAGCATTTTTAACAGAAGTTGTTCCATAAACAATCAATAAAATAGCCCCCACCAAACCAATTCCTATTCCTAAGATTTGTCTTTTTATAATTTTGCCTTTTAATAATAAAAAAGAAAAGAGTAAAACCATAATAGGAGAAGTCACCATCATTACAGAAGCACTAATTGGAGTGGTTAAACTTAATCCTTTAAAAAAAGAAAGCATGTTTACAGCAATTCCAAAAAAAGAGGCAAAAGCAATTTTTTTTAAATCTTGCTTTTCAATTTTCTTAGCGGAAACAAACAATCCTAAAAACCAAAAAATTACAGTAGCTCCTGAAACTCTTAGTAAAATAAAAGCATAAGGTTTTACATAAGTAGGCATTACATCTTTAGCTATCGTATAATTTACACCATAAATTATTGTAGCAATACTAACCGCTATTAACGCTAGAGTTCTTGTTTTCATTATTAAAAATATGCAATGCAAAGTTGGTGATTATTTTTATGCTTTTAAGGTAACATACTAAAAAAATGAGCCTTTATTTAAGGCGTAAAGAAAAAACAAAGAGCGCTTATCAAGATAAAAAGCAGTACCGTGTTTTTTGCTTTTTTAGAAGCAATCATTTCAATTCCGTTGGCTAAAATTACAGTAACAGGAAAAGCACTAAACATTAGTTCTGCACCATTTTTATCACTTATTAAAATAATATACAATAATGACAGCACTAGGTGAGCTGTTATTAGTATCCATTTTTTACGAAAGGAATTGTTAATACCTATTGTTTTTTTAGTCTTAATTACAAAGGATAAAACCGTAATACATGCCAAATAAATTACAAGAAAAATAAATTTAGTGGTTGAATAAAACGCAAAGCTTGCGTTAAAATTTAGTTCAAACAAATGGCTAAAACTTTCAATTTGACCCAGCCATAAAGTATAAGTAAAATAAAGTATTAAAGGAGTTACCCACCCTATAAAAGGGATCAGAAGGCTATGTATATTAATACGATGATATAGGTAAATTGCACTATAAATTAACGGAATAAAAATAAGTGTTTGCGGTTGCAAAATAAACAAAACCCCTAACCAAAAACCTGCATCAAAAAGCTTTTCTAAAACGCTTTGTGGAGATCGTAAACTATATATTTTTCGAAGAGCTAAAAGGTGTACAAGTAAAATTATTAAAATTGAATTATTTGTAATTTTGGGTAGTATCGCAAAAGTGAAGAGTGTACAGAAAAAGAACGCAAATAAATTATCTAAGGTTAGGCTATTTTTAACTACAATAAAGTTGAAAATAAAAAATAGTATTAAAAAAAAAACAATAATAATACAGTAAGATAAAAGAATTTCTATAGTGATTGTTTGCTTTGAGATCTCTTTAAAAACAAAAAATAAATAGCCTAAAAAAAATAAAATCGTTATCCCAATAAAATTGATGGGTTTAGATTTGTTTAAAAAATTGGCTAGCATTGATTCTTTTGTTATTTTTGCAGTGTAAAGATAAATAAGTTATGATAGCAAGCAATATTTTTAAATGGATTGGTAGTTTATTTACAGATATTTTATTCATCCCTTTTCGATGGTTAAGATTAGAAGTTGCTACTGCAGATTTTGGGTGGTGGATTTCAAATGCTGTTAATTGGGGCTTTTTAGTAGTGCTTTTGATTTTATTTGGTTATTGGATGAAGCAATCTAAAAAGTTTTTAGACGAAGGAACAGAAGATAGAGCATAATCTGACAATTTGGGAAGTAAAAATAAACTGAAACGTTTTCAGGAAAACGAAACGTTTAAAAATGTCATTCAGCCTACAAGAGAAGAAGCAATCAATAGCTTTTCTTACAAAGGCAAATGGCATTCTTTTTTTGGCAATAAAAATCCGATTATAGTAGAATTAGGATGTGGTAAAGGCGAGTACACAATTGCTTTGGCTCGTAAAAATCCCAACAAAAATTATATAGGCATTGATATTAAAGGAGCTCGTTTTTGGAGAGGCGCAAAAACAGCCCTTGAAGAAAATTTAGAGAATGTAGCTTTTGTTAGAACTCAAATTGAGTTGGTCGATTTCATTTTTGCAAAGCAAGAAGTTTCTGAAATTTGGATTACTTTTCCAGATCCACAAATTAAATACCAAAGAACCAAACATAGAATGACCAATGCAGCTTTCTTAAAGAAGTATGATGCGGTTTTAAAAGAAGATGGTATTATTAACTTAAAAACGGATTCTGAGTTTATGCATGGGTACACCTTAGGGTTACTTCAGGGTGCAGGGCATGAAATTTTATATGCAAATCATAATGTGTATAATAATGAAGGAGCACCAAAAGAGGTTACTGAAACTCAAACTTTTTACGAAAATCAATATTTAGAAAAAGGCAAATGGATTACGTATATCCAATTTCGTCTAAAATATTAGCGTTTAGTTGTTTACTTTATTTTGGGTTATTTTATAACTTAGCACTATGAATGCTTCTGCTAATTTTTTCGAAAAAGTATATGATGTTGCTCGCAAAATACCTTTTGGCAGAGTAACAAGTTATGGAGCAATTGCAACATATTTAGGGGCAGCAAGATCTGCAAGAATGGTAGGTTGGGCAATGAACAATTCTCATCATCAAAAAGAAGAAGTACCTGCACACAGAGTTGTAAATAAGCAAGGACTATTAACCGGAAAACATCATTTTGAAGGCACCAATCTTATGCAGCAGCTTCTAGAGAACGAAGGGGTAGTGATTGTAAACAATCAAATTCAAAATTTAGAAACGGTCTTTTGGAATCCAACAAAGGAATTAAAATAAGATTGACTTATCTTCCTATAAATTTTCACAATTTATTCACTTTATTATCTTATTGTTAAGACGTATCTTTGTAATCAAGATTAAATAAAAATAATCTAGTTATACTATGAGTTTTAAAAAGCAAGATATCTATACAGCATTAGAGACAATTACAGCCCTTGGAGAAGGGAAAAGCTTAATTGAAAATAATAATGTGACTAATGTGGTTATTTTTGGAGATGAGGTAAATGTAGATGTTACAATTAGTAACCCAACATTACAAGCTAAAAAAAAGATAGAGGCAGAGATTACCAAGGCAATTAAAACAACTATTTCTAAAAATATTGAGGTAAAAATTAATTTAAAAGTAGAAAAACCCGCAGAGAAGAAAGATCCAAATTTAATTAGAGGTAAAGAAATTCCAACTATAAAAAATATTATTGCAGTTGCCTCTGGTAAAGGAGGTGTAGGGAAGTCTACAATCACAGCAAATACAGCTATTTCTCTAGCAAAAATGGGATTTAGCGTTGGGGTTTTAGATGCAGATGTCTATGGGCCATCACAACATATTATGTTTGATGTAGAAAAAGAAAGACCACTTTCTGTTAATGTAGACGGACGTTCTAAAATGAAACCCATAGAAAGTTATGGAGTTAAACTATTGTCTTTAGGTTTTTTTACGAATCCAGATCAAGCAGTAATTTGGAGAGGACCTATGGCTTCTAAAGCATTAAACCAACTTATTTTTGATGCAGCTTGGGGCGAGTTAGATTTTCTTCTCATAGATTTGCCTCCAGGAACAGGAGATGTTCACTTATCTATAGTGCAGGCTTTGCCAATTAATGGGGCAGTAGTGGTTTCTACTCCTCAAAATATAGCATTAGCAGATGCAAAAAAAGGGGTAGCTATGTTTCAGCAAGATAGCATAAAGGTGCCTGTTTTGGGAATTATAGAAAATATGGCTTATTTTACGCCAGAAGAGTTGCCAGATCATAAGTATTATATCTTTGGTAAAGATGGGGCAAAACACCTAGCAGAAGATATTGATACTACCTTTTTAGGAGAAGTGCCATTGGTACAAAGTATTAGAGAATCTGGAGATGTAGGTCGTCCTGTAGCCTTACAAGAAGGAACTCTTTTAGAAAATGCATTTCAGACAATAACCAAACAAATGGTTGCACAATTGTTAGAAAGAAATAAAAATTTACCACCAACAGAGGTTGTAAGAATTACAACTATGAGTGGCTGTAGTTCAGTTAAAAAATAAGATTATGACAGCACAAGAAACACAAAGTAATGTAGAAAAAGCGTTAGACGAAATTCGCCCTTTTTTAATGAGTGATGGAGGTAACATTAAACTATTATCTATAGAAGATAGCATTGTAAAGGTTCAGTTAGAAGGTGCTTGTACCGGTTGTTCTGTGAATCAAATGACCTTAAAAAATGGTGTAGAAGCAACGATTAAAAAATATGCTCCACAAATAGAGCAAGTAATTAATGTTGTTTAATTAAATTTTTATTTGGGCGTTACCAAAAGATCAGGCTTTGCATTATATCTTTTTTTGCGAAAAACAAAAAAGGATGCCACTTCAATCCTTAACGCGCTCATCAAATTCAAAATAGTTTTATCAAAATGATAAAAACAGACATACTAATTATTGGAGCAGGTCCTACTGGTTTATTTACGGTTTTTGAAGCGGGGTTATTAAAATTACGCTGTCACTTAATTGATGCTTTACCACAAGCAGGAGGGCAATGTTCAGAGATTTATCCTAAAAAACCAATTTATGATATACCTGCTTATCCAGAAATTTTAGCAGGAGATTTAACAGACAAATTGTTAGAGCAGTCTAAGCAATTCGAGCCAGGTTTTACCCTTGGAGAAAGAGCAGAAACTATAGAAAAACAAGAAGATGGTTCTTTTATAGTTAACACAAACAAAGGTACAAAACATCATGCACCAGTAGTTGCAATTGCAGGGGGATTAGGTTCTTTTGAGCCCAGAAAGCCACCCATTCCAAATATTACAGAGTTCGAAGATAAAGGAGTAGAATATATAATTAGAGATCCAGAAATGTATCGGAATAAAAATGTAGTCATTTCTGGAGGAGGAGACTCTGCGTTAGATTGGGCTATATTTTTAACAGATGTAGCAGCATCGGTAACTTTAATTCATAGAAGAAATGAGTTTAGAGGGGCTTTAGATTCTGTAGATAAAGTGCAAGAATTAAAAGATGCAGGTAAAATTCGTTTACTTACGCCTGCAGAAGTTGTAGCAATCTCTGGAGATGCTAAAGTAACCACTGTAGAAGTAAAACAAAAAGACCAAGAAAATTTTACCATAAAAACAGATCATTTTATTCCCCTTTTTGGGTTATCACCTAAACTAGGTCCAATTGGTAATTGGGGCTTAGAAATCGAAAAAAATGCCATCAAGGTAAATAATGCCTTAGACTACCAAACAAATATTCCAGGTATTTATGCTATTGGAGATGTAAATACTTACCCTGGTAAGCTAAAGCTTATTCTATGTGGTTTTCATGAAGCCACATTGATGTGCCAAAGTGCTTATAAACGTATTTTTCCAGATAAAAAATATGTAATGAAATATACTACAGTTGGGGGCGTAGATGGTTTTGATGGTACAAGAAAAGAAGCGCCAAAAGCAGTCATAAAAAAAATCAATTAATTTAATAAAGACTTAACACTTGCATTTGACTTAAATTTAAAAAACAGGGTTACTTTTCTTATCTTTGTTAAAACCACGAAATCGATTAAGATGTTTACCGATTTACTTTTATACCTAAACTACTTAATAAAGCGCAACCCAGAATAAGATCTTTTTCTGTAATTCCTATTTGTGTAGGAATCTTGCCTTAGAAAAGAATTAGTATCAATACGGCTCCTGTTTTCAAAGGGGTTTAAAAAAGAAAAACATGCCTTTTTATCATCAGTTAGGAAAAATACCCCCCAAAAGACATACTCAGTTTAGAAAAGAAGACGGCTCTCTGTATTATGAGCAATTGTTTGGAACTATCGGTTTTGATGGGATGTCTACCAATAGCTATCATGAACATAGACCTACAATGGTTAAAAAAATAGGAAAACAGTATTCTGTAAAGCCTAAAATTGCCAAGGCAAATAATATACAATCCTACCGTTTTAAAGGCTTTCAAGTACCACAAGAAAATGATTATTTAGACAGCAGAAAAATAGTATTAACCAATTCTGATTGCAACATAACCATAGCTGCTCCTAAAAAATCTACAAAAGACTATTTTTATAAAAACACAGATGCAGACGAAGTTATTTTTATTCATAAGGGCTCTGGAAAATTAAGAACTCACCTAGGAAATATCGATTTTAAATATGGAGATTACCTTGTTATTCCTAGAGGAGTTATTTATAAACTAGATTTTGATGATGAAAACAATAGGCTTTTTATCATTGAATCTTACACGCCTGTGTATACTCCAAAACGCTATAGAAATTGGTTTGGGCAGTTATTAGAGCACGCACCATTTTGTGAACGTGATTTGCGAAGACCTTACGAATTAGAAACCTATAATGAACTGGGAGATTTCTTAATCAAAGTAAAAAAACAAGGTGAAATTATAGAAATGACTTATGCATCACATCCTTTTGATGTAGTCGGCTACGATGGTTATAATTTTCCATATGCATTTTCTATTCATGATTTTGAACCGATAACAGGTAGAATCCATCAACCCCCTCCAGTTCATCAAACTTTTGAAACCAATGCTTTTGTAATTTGCAGCTTTGTGCCACGTTTGTATGATTATCATCCCAAATCTATTCCTGCTCCTTACAACCACAGTAATATAGATTCTGACGAGGTTTTATATTATGTAGATGGTGATTTTATGAGTAGAAATGATATCGATCAAGGACACATTTCATTACACCCTGCAGGCATACCTCATGGCCCACACCCAGGAGCTACAGAAAGAAGTATAGGACATACCTCAACTGAAGAATTAGCAGTTATGGTGGATACATTTAAGCCATTACAAATCACAGATGAAGCCATGAAAATTGCTGACAATGAGTATTATAAATCTTGGCTTGAATAAAAGACTGCAGAATTAAATACTTAGAACAAATAAAGCTTTTTTACTTTTTTTGGTGATTACGTTTGGCACCTGTATTAAGCTAGAGAGACCTTTAATCATCACTTATAAAAGAAATTATTTAACAAAACAAGAATGAACTAAGAACGAATTAAAGATTTAGGAATTTTAAAAGAGAACCATGGGCTTTTAAAATAAGTGCAGACATTTTTTTTCTTACATCTTTTCGCGCTCTTTAATACTAAAAAAATGTCAAAAAAAATAGAATCAGTAAACTACGGTTTGGAAAAAATATTTGAAGGAGCTCAAGATTTCCTTCCTTTGTTAGGTACAGATTATGTAGAGTTTTATGTGGGTAATGCAAAACAAGCAGCTCATTTTTATAAAATAGCTTTTGGGTTTCAGTCTTTTGCATACAGCGGTTTAGAAACTGGGGCAAAAGATGCTGTAAGCTATGTACTTACTCAAGACAAGATAAAACTAATTCTAACAACACCGTTAAATAGTAAATCACCAATTAACGACCATATTGTAAAACATGGTGATGGAGTTAAAGTGATAGCACTTTGGGTAGAAGATGCCAGAAAAGCCTATAAAGAAACAACTTCTAGGGGGGCAAAATCTTATATGGAGCCCACCGTAGAAAAAGATGAATTTGGTGAGGTGGTAAGATCAGGAATTTATACCTATGGAGAAACAGTACATCTATTTGTAGAGCGTAAAAATTATAACGGAACATTTTTACCGGGATTTCAAAAGTGGGAATCAGCCTATAACCCACCAACAGCAGGACTTAAATATATTGATCATATGGTTGGTAATGTGGGTTGGAATCAAATGGATGTTTGGGTAAAATGGTACGAAGAGGTAATGGGTTTTGAAAACTTTTTATCTTTTGATGACAAGCAAATTCATACCGAATATTCTGCGTTAATGAGTAAAGTAATGTCTAATGGAAATGGTCGTATTAAATTCCCAATAAACGAACCTGCTAAAGGAAAAAAAAGATCTCAAATAGAAGAGTACTTAGATTTTTATGAAGGTGCAGGCGTACAGCATATTGCAGTAGCAACAGATGATATTTTAAAAACAGTTTCTCAATTACGTGCTAATGGAGTAGAGTTTTTATCAACGCCACCAGACGATTATTATAAATCTGTGCCAGGTAGGTTGTTGCAATTTAGCCATGAATTAAATGAAGATATCGAAAAATTAAAAGCTTTAGGCATAATGATTGATGCTGACGAAGAAGGCTATTTATTACAAATTTTCACAAAACCAGTAGAAGACAGACCCACCTTATTCTTCGAAATTATTCAAAGAATGGGGGCAAAAGGGTTTGGTGCAGGAAACTTTAAAGCTTTGTTTGAATCTATAGAAAGAGAGCAACAAAAAAGAGGGACTCTTTAAGATTTAGATTTTTTTTGGCTAGCACATAGCGTAACAAGATAACTATAGACTTTTCAGTTTTTTAAAAAACCTGAAAGGTCTTTTTTAGTATATTTGAATGGTTTATTTAGGTCTGCCCATAAACTTCATACAAATACATGGAAAGAAAAGAAATTTTAAAAGCAATAGAAGAAAAGTACACTAAACTTGGCGTGCCTGTAGATGCGATGTTAGAGGGCTTGTTGCATAGTAGCCCAATTACTTATTGGGATTATATTCAGACAGATGCTTTATTAGGGTTGCAAACTCCAAGAACCAACCAGCCAGACGAAATGGTTTTTATCGTGTACCATCAAGTAAACGAGTTATTGTTTAAAATGATTTTGTGGGAAATAGATCAAGTTGCAAAAACCAATGATGTAACCCCAGAAAAATTTTCCATGCACTTGGATAGAATTAGCAGGTATTTTGAGATGTCGTGTAATTCTTTTGATATAATGACAGAAGGCATGCAGAGAGCACAATATTTAAAATTTAGAAATACATTAACTCCTGCTAGTGGTTTTCAATCTGCACAATATCGTAAAATAGAATTTGCCTCTACAGAGCTCATTAATTTAATAGACGCAAGGTATAGAGACACAATAGATAGAAATTCTTCTTTAAAAAATGCATATAATCATTTGTATTGGCAAGCAGCAGGTAAAAATTACACAACCGGTCAAAAGTCTACACTACTTCACCTTTTTGAAAAGAAATATTTAGGAGAATTTATCGACTTTATGGAAGATTACAATGATATTAATCTTTCCTTAAAATTTAAACAATTACCAATGCAAGCGCAACAAAATGAAGAATTGATTAAGGCGATGCGTAATTACGATTATACTGTAAATGTAAAGTGGGTAATGGCACACTACAATGCAGCTGCAAAGTATATAGGTGGTAATGCTTCCGATTTAGAGGCGACTGGAGGCAGTAATTGGCGTAAATACATGCATCCTAAATACCAAAGGAGAGTTTTTTATCCTTATTTATGGTCTAAAGAAGAGCTTAAGAATTGGGGAACATTTTAATATTAATTTTACAATAGTTTTAAGAGAGTATAACAGTATTTGTCATATCTTTTCAATAAGTTTAATGTTATGAAAAAAACATTTTTTTTTGGAATTATACTTTTTAAAACGGTATTTTTTTTAGCGCAAGAAAAACAACCTGCATTTGTGCCTGGAGAGCTACTGCAATATAAAATGAGTTACAGTGGTTTTTTAAGAGCAGGTACTGCTACATTAGAAGTTTCTGAGCAAGAACTTAATGGTAAAAATGTTTTTTATGCGAAAGGTAAAGGATGGACCACAGGAATGATCAAATGGTTTTTTGAAGTAAAGGACTTATACGAATCTTATTTTGATCAAAAAGAAACCAAGCCCTACTTATTTAAAAGAAAAATAAATGAAGGAGGCTATAAAAAACATAGGATAACAACGTTTAACTACAGCTCCAACAAAGCATACATCCAAGATTTTTTAGCGCAAAATGACACTACAGTTCCTTTTATGAATGTTCAAGATATTTTGTCCTCTTTTTATTACCTTAGAAATAAAGACGTTAGTAATTTACAAAAAGGAGAAGATCTAAAATTAGACATGTTTATAGATGCACAGGTGTATCCTTTTAAGCTACGCTATTTAGGGAAAGAAGTTGTAGAAACAAAGTTCGGAAAAATAAAAACACTTGTGTTTAGACCTTTTGTTCAATCAGGTAGAGTTTTTAAAGCAGAAGAAAGTGTTACTATATGGATCACAGACGATAGCAATAAAATACCAATTAGAGTAAAAGCATCTTTAGTTGTTGGCTCTTTAAGGGCAGAATTAGAGGCGTATCAAGGTTTGGCTACCCTATTTAAATTATAATTCTTTTACAGAAATCGTTTTCATAAGTTCTAGGTATAGAATTAAAATAAATCATTTTTATTTGTATTTTTGATGTTGATATAAAAATCAATCACTTCTTGAAGAATATAGTCTTATTAATCCTTTTAGTACCCTTTTTTTCATCTTGTAAAGAAGAAGTTACTACTAACGCTAATAAAGCTATTGCTGTCTATAAACCAGAAATTCGCTTTGGCTACAATTTAGACCATTATAAAGTAATACACGATACCATAAGAAGTGGCGAAAGTTTTGGAATAATCTTAGATAGACACCATGTTTTTTATCCAAAAATCAATAAGATTGCAGCAACTGTTAAAGAAACTTTTGATGTTAGAAGGGTAAGAGCAGGAAAACCCTATACAATTTTAGCGAGTAAAGATTCTACAGAAAAAGCTCAAGTTTTTATATACAAACACGATAAAATTAATGCAACAATTTTAGATTTTAAAGATTCAATTATTACTGCAAAAGCTTATAAAAAACCAATTACAGTTGTAGAAAAAGTAGCCACAGGTGTGGTGAATAGTAATTTTACCTTTTCTATGGATAGTTTGGGTTTAAGACCAAATTTAACCTATAAAGTTGCAGATATTTATGCTTGGACTTTAGATTTTTTAAGGCTTCAAAAAGGCGATTATTTTAAACTTGTTTACGAAGAGAAGTTTATAGACGACACTATTTCTGCTGGTTATGGCTTAGTAAAATCTGCAGTTTTTAATCACAAAGGGAAAGATTTATATGCGTTTCGTTTTTTAGCAGATTCTACGTTAAACATTCATGAGTATTATGATGAGAATGCAAAAATGTTACGAAGTCAGTTTTTAAAAGCACCGATAAAATTTCAGTATAGAATATCTTCTAGATACAATTTAAGAAGAAGAATACCTTTTTACGGAAACAGAGTTAAGCCTCACAAAGGAACTGACTTTGCAGCAAAAGTAGGGACTCCAATAATTGCTACAGCAAGCGGAACAGTAACAGCATCTACAAGAAGAGGAGGTAATGGTAAATATGTAAAAATTAAACATAATAATACGTATTCTACTCAATACCTGCATATGAGAAGGCAGGCTGTAAAAAAAGGACAATATGTTAAGCAAGGAGATGTAATTGGTTATGTAGGGATGACCGGTAATACTGGGGGGCCTCATGTATGTTATCGTTTTTGGAAAAATGGAAGACAGGTAGATCCATTAAAAGAAAAATTACCAGCAGCAAAACCAATGAAAAAGAATGTAAAACCAACCTTTTTCGAGTACATCAAACCATTAAAATATCAGTTAGATAATTTAGTAACTGATACAAAACAACCTGAAAGTAATACCGAAATCATAGCACAAAATTAAAAAATGGCTTTACCAAATAACAATCCCACCAAAACAATTGCTTGGCAGCAATTGACAGATCATTTTAATGAAATTAAAGACGTTAAAATTCAAGATTTATACAAAGACGAAGCTAGAAAAAATGATTTTTCTTTACGTTTAAATGATTTATCTGTAGACTTTTCTAAAAACCGAATCACTTCTAAAACGTTAAATTTATTAGTAGATTTAGCCAAAGAAGTTGGGTTAAAAGAAGCTATAGAAAGTCAATTTAACGGAGAAGTAATAAATGTTACAGAGCAAAGAGCTGTGTTGCATACTGCATTAAGAAGTAATTCGGAAGAATCAGTTTTGGTTGATGGTAAAAATATAAAACCACAGATACAAACTGCATTACGAAAAATAAGAAGTTTTAGTAATAAAGTGATTTCTGGAAAATGGAAAGGGTACACAGGTAAATCTATTACAGATATTGTAAATATTGGCATTGGGGGATCTGACCTTGGACCAGATATGATTGTAACCTCATTAAAGTATTATAAAAATCATTTAAATACACATTTTGTATCTAATGTAGATGGAGATCATGTTTCTGAAGTTATGAAGCAATTAAATCCAGAAACCACATTATTTGTGATTGTATCTAAAACATTTACAACACAAGAAACCATTACCAATGCAGAAACTTTAAAAAACTGGTTTTTAAAATCGGCAACCATATTTGATATTCCAAAGCACTTTGTTGCAGTTTCTACCAATTTAGAAGCCGTAGATAATTTTGGGATAGACAAGGCCAATGTTTTTACAATGTGGAATTGGGTAGGAGGTCGTTTTTCCTTATGGTCTGCAGTAGGTTTGTCAATTAGTTTATCTGTTGGTTTCGAAAATTACAAAGCCTTATTAGATGGTGCAGAAGAAATGGATATTCATTTTAGAAATGAAAATTTAGAGACAAATATTCCTGTTATTCTAGCCTTATTAAGTATTTGGTACAACAATTTTTACAATGCAGAAACAGAAGCTGTATTACCTTATTCTGAATATTTAAAAAAATTACCAGATTATTTACAACAAGCCATTATGGAAAGTAATGGTAAAGGGGTAGATAGAAACGGAGACAGAATAACTTACCAAACAGGAACTATAGTTTGGGGTAGCACAGGTACAAATATGCAGCATGCTTTTATGCAATTGGTGCACCAAGGAACAAAATTGATTCCTACTGATTTTATCGGTTATAGAGAGTCATTATATGGTTTAACAGACCATCATAAAAAACTTATGGCTAATTATTATGGGCAAATGGATGCTTTGGCCTTTGGTAAAACAAAAGAAGAGGTACACTTAGAGCTTCAGTTTTCTGGGAATTCCGATCAAATAAACTCTTTATTACCTTTTAAAGTTTTTGAAGGAAACAGGCCTAGTAATGCTATATTATTTGACAAACTTACGCCTAAATCTTTAGGAAAATTAGTAGCTCTATACGAACATAAGATTTTTACTCAAGGTGTTATTTGGAATATTTATAGCTATGATCAATTTGGAGTAGAGCTAGGAAAAGAACTGGCCAAGAAGTTGTTAAAACAAAAATAAAAAATAATTTAGCGATAATTTTATTTATAATTAACATTTTAAATGGGTTAAAACTGAATACACTCCCGTGTAAGAGATTGTAAAACAGATGATTGCTAATTGTTTGAATTTGTTTAATGTTCTTAATATTTTGTTAAATTTAACGTTTAGTTAACATATAAGATATATAATTTAGTGAATTTTGTGAGACATTTAATATATTAAATTTAAACAATGAAAAATTTTAAAAACTTATTATTAGTAGCTATACTTTTTGTGTCGGCTACAGTTTTAGGACAAACTAAAATTACAGGTACGGTTGTAGACAATTCAAACCAGCCAATGCCAAGTGCTAGTATTCTTGAAAAAGGAACAAGAAACGGAGTAGAATCAGATTTTGATGGTAAATTTATAATCACTACAAAATCAGATGTTGGTGTTCTTGTAATTTCTTATTTAGGATACAAATCAAAAGAAGTTTCTTTTTCTTCTACAACAACTAATCTTGGTTCTATTCAATTAGAAGAAAGTAATGTTTTAGATGAAATTGTTATTAATTCTGGAGTTATAGACATTGCAAAGCAAAGAGAGACTCCAATTGCAGTTTCAACTATTTCACCAGCAGAAATTTCTTTAAAAGTAGGAAATCAAGAATTTCCTGAAATTATGAACAATACACCTGGTGTATATGCAACAAAAACAAGTGGTGGTTATGGAGATTCTAGAATTTCTTTAAGAGGTTTTGATCAAAGTAACACATCTTTCTTAATTAATGGACAGCCTGTTAATGATATGGAAAACGGTTGGGTTTATTGGTCTAACTGGCAAGGTTTAACAGATGTAGCATCTGGTATTCAAATTCAAAGAGGTTTAGGGGCTTCAAGATTAGCTGTACCATCTGTAGGAGGTACTGTATCTATATTTACAAAAGCAGCTCAAAAAAGTGAAGGAGGATCTTTCTTTCAAACTGTTGGTAACGATGGTTATTTAAAAACTGGAGCTTCTTATAACACAGGAATCAATGAAAAAGGATGGGCTTTTTCTGTTTTATTATCAAGATGGCAAGGAGATGGTTATGTAAATAATACTTCTGGGGAAGGTTTAACATACTTCGCAGCAGTTGGTTACGAGCCAGTTGGGTCTAAATCTAAATTTAACTTATCATTTTTAGGAGCAGGACAATGGCACCATCAAAGAGACGTTTGGGTATCAATTAGAGATTATCAAAATTTTGGAGAAGAAGGTATCGATAGAAGATGGAACTCAAATGGAGGTACTTTAAATGGAGAAGAATACAATTTAAGAAGAAACTTCTACAACAAGCCATTAGCAACATTCAACTGGGATTTAGAAATTTCAGAAAATTTAGAATTAAATACTTCTCTTTACGGCTCTTGGGGTAGAGGAGGTGGAACAGGACCTAGAGGAAATAACTTTAGAAATGCTACTTTAGATGTTTTACCTTTTAGAAAAGATTTAACAGAACACTACCTAGAAAATGGTAGAGGAGCAAGAAATGCAGATGGTACGATTAATTTTGATGCATTAGTTGCTGAAAATGTTTCTTCTACTTCTGCTTATACAGGTGCTGTTGGTGATTACGCTGGACAGTTAATTGGTTCTAACGGATTTAGAGATGATAATGTAAATAGAGCAGTATTAGTAAGAAGAGCTTCTATGAACTCTCATGACTGGTATGGAGGTATCTCTACTTTAAATGCTGATTTCGGAAAATTTAATGCTTCTATAGGTGTAGATTTAAGATCTTATAGAGGTTATCACTATAGAGTTTTAAATGATTTATTAGGTTTAGATGGTTATTTCTCTACAGGAAATGAAAATTCTGCAGGTCAAATAATTAATAACGTAGTTAAAGCTTCTCCATTTAATGATACTGGTTTAAAAACAGCTAAAATGGACTACTACAACGTAGGTGTTGTTGGTTGGCAAGGTGTTAATGGTTTAGTTGAATACAATGATGAAGATAAAATTACAGCTGTTTTACAGTTTGGTATATCAAATCAGTCTTTTCAAAGAGAAGATTATTTCAATCAGCCAGGGAATAGCCCAATTTCTGATACAAAAGACATGACTGGAGGTTACGTTAAAGGTGGTGCTAACTATAACTTTAATGAGAAGTCTAATGTTTTCTTTAATGCAGGAGTTATTTCAAGACAACCTTTATTTGATGCAGTATTCCCAAACTTTGGTAATGCTATATCTCAAGATTTACAAAACGAAGAAGTTGTTTCTTTTGAATTAGGATATGGATACAAGTCTAGCAAGTTTAACTTTAATATTAATGCTTATGCTACTACTTGGGGTAACAGATTTTTAGAAAGAAGTTTCCCTATTCCAAATTCATCAAATTTTGGAACAGCTCAGTTTAAAGATATTGATGTTCAACACAATGGTATTGAAGGAGAAGGAACTTACTATGTTTCGAACAAGTTAAAATTAAGAGGTATGTTCTCTATAGGTGATTGGAGATATACTAAAAACTTTGAATCCTCTTTATTTGATGACAATCAAAACTTAGTAGGTACAGGCACTTTATACTTAGAAGACGTTAAAGTTGGTGATGCTGCACAAACTACAGCTAGTTTGGGTGTAGATTATGATTTATCGAACTCAATAAGTTTAGACGCTAACTATCGTTTTGTAGATGGTTTATATGCAGATTATTCTATAGAAGATTTTGACACAGCTGATAATGATGGTGCTTTAAAATTACCTTCTTATGGTTTAGTAGACTTTGGAGCTACTGCAAGATTTACATTATTAGGAATGGATTCTTCTTTTAGAGTTAACATTAACAATGTTTTTGATACTGTATACATTGCAGAATCGAATACAAATATAGCAGCAGACGCTGATTCTACAACTTGGAATGGAATAGATGTGAGAAACTCTGTATGGTTCGGATTTGGAACTACATGGAATGCATCTCTTAGATTTAACTTTTAAGAAGTAATTTATTATCATATGAAAAACCACCTCAATTGAGGTGGTTTTTTTGTACTTAAAATTGTAACTTTACCCACTAAATTATTTTAAAAGATGAAAGAAGTACATTCTTATTGGGCATACTTGGTGCTAGCCATTCTAATTTTTGCAGTAGTTAATGCAATTATAGGGGTTACACAAAAAAAACAATTTACAGACAAAGATTTAAGAATAGGGTTGTTTGCGTTAATTGTTTCACACATTCAACTTTTAATAGGTTTAGCTTGGTACTTTATGTCTCCATGGTTTACTGCCTTAAAAGAAGATGCTGCTGCTGTTATGGCAAACAAAGCAACTAGATTATTAGCAGTAGAACACCCTACAATGATGATCGTTGCTATTATTCTAATTACAATAGGATGGTCTAAACATAAAAAGAAAACAGAAAGTGGTGCTAAGTTTAAAACATTTGGTGTTTTTTATGGACTAGGACTTTTATGTATTCTTTCTAGAATTCCTTGGGGTAATTGGTTTAGTTAATGAAACTACTAAGTTATCTTCTATCTCCAGTTTTTGCAGTTACGTTCCTTTTTTTATTAGTATTATTTCATCCGTTACAATGGATTGCATATACTATTTTTGGCAAAAAAGCACATGAAGCTGTTGTTGCTGCACTAAATTTTTTTTTAGTAAAATCACTATTGATTTTAGGAATACCTATTTTTTTAAAAAATGAACATAAATTACCCAAAAACACCTCATTAATCTTTGTTGCTAATCATCAAAGTACTTTTGATATACCACCCATAGGTTGGTATTTTAGAGCTTATAAACCAAAATTTGTAGCGAAATTTGAATTGGGTAAAGGCATACCAAGTGTATCTTACAACTTAAGACATGGAGGTGCAGCTCTTATCAATAGAAAAGATCCTAAGCAAGCAATTTCTACATTGGTAGATTTTGCAAAACGAATAAATAAAAATAAGTGGGGCGCTATTATTTTTCCTGAAGGAACAAGAAGTAAAACAGGTAAGCCTAAAAAATTTGCTTCAAATGGATTAAAGGTAATTACCAAATACAATAAAGACGGTTATGTAGTACCTTTAACGATAAATAATTCTTGGAAAGTATTTAAATACGGTAAATTTCCTTTAGGGTTAGGAAGCCCAATTACCATAACTACCCACAGACCTATAAAAATTGATGCTATGCCTTTTGATGACCTATTAACACAAACAGAATCAGTAATTAAAGAACACATAAATTAAAAAAATGTCTATAAAAAATATTAGAATAGAAGTAATGCAAACTTTAGAAAAAAAGATGCAAAACTTCATGGATACTTACTTAATACCTGCAGAAAAAATTTGGCAGCCCACAGATTTTTTACCCAATTCACAAAAAGATTCTTTTATCTCAGAAGTTGAAGAAATTAGAGAAATATCTAAGGAATTAAACGACGATTTTTGGGTAGTTTTAGTAGGAGACACTATTACTGAAGAAGCATTGCCTACTTACGAGTCTTGGTTGTTAGATTTAGATGGTGTTTCGCAAGATCCAGACAATGGTTGGGCAAAATGGCTTAGAACATGGACTGCTGAAGAAAATAGGCATGGAGATGTCTTAAATAAATATTTATACTTATCAGGTAGGGTTAATATGCGTGAAGTAGAAATTTCTACGCAACATTTAATTGCAGATGGTTTTGATATTGGTACTTCTACAGACCCTTATAAGAATTTTATATATACTACTTTTCAAGAATTAGCAACGTATATTTCTCATAATAACGTAGCTAAAATTGCTCGTAAAAAAGGACACAAAGCATTAGCAAAAATGTCTAAAATTATTGCTGGAGATGAAATGAGACATCACCAAGCTTACGCACATTTTGTAAAGGAGATTTTTAAAATAGACCCTAGTGAAATGATGTTAGCATTTCAGCATATGATGAAACACAAAATTGTAATGCCAGCCATGCATTTAAGAGCATCTTTTGGAGAAAAAGGAAGTTTATTTGATGATTTCTCTACAGTTGCACAAAGAATTGGTGTTTATACAGGTTTTGATTATGTAGACATCTTAAAGAAACTAAATACAATGTGGGAGATTGATAAAATAACAAATCTTACTCCAGAAGCTGAAAAAGCAAGAGATTTCTTATTGAATTTACCAGATAGGATGTACCGAATTACAGAACGTATTAAAGTTCCGGATACAACCTTTAATTTTAAATGGATGTTACAGCCCAGTTAGAGCGCTAAAACCCAAAGCTAGAAAAAAAGTGAATGATCTTTTAAGTGTATACAATTTGAAAGATCATTTTTTATACAAGTAATTTAAATTGATCTTTATCGTTTAAAAAACCTAACTTTTTTCGACATTTTTGTAAATTTTCTATAGATAAGTTTGCTGCTAGAATACCGTTAACATTTGTGGGTAAAGAAGCAAGTTCATTTCCTAAATAATCTGAAATTAGAGAATCTCCAGAATATTGGTAATCATTTGCATCAGTTCCAATTCTATTGACACCAATAACGTAACTCATATTTTCTATAGCACGCGCTTTTAGTAATGTTTTCCAAGCGTTTATTCTTGTAACTGGCCAATTTGCCATGTACAACAAAAGGTCGTAATTTTCTGTATTTCTTGCCCAAACAGGGAATCGTAAATCATAACAAATTAATGGACAAATTTTCCACCCTTTATAACTTATAACTACCCTTTTAGTGCCAGAAGTATAGGCTTTATCTTCTCCTGCTAAGGTAAAAGAATGCCTTTTATCGTATGTGGTAATTTCACCTGAAGGGAACACAAAGATCAGTCTATTATAAAATTTATTATTTTCTGTAATTACGAGGCTTCCAGTTATGGCAACGTTATGTTTTTTAGCCATACTTAACATCCATGAAATTGTTTTACCGTCCATTTTTTCTGCTACTTTTTTAGCATTCATGGTAAAACCAGAAGTAAACATCTCTGGAAGTACAATTAAATCTGTGGTTTCAGGGAGTGTTTTAATTTTTTCTTCAAAAAAATGAAGGTTTTGTTTTGGGTTTTCCCAAATTAGGTCGGCTTGGATACCTATTACATGTAATTTGTTTTTCATAAAATAAAAAGTAAAGATTACAGAAGTATAAAAGTAAGTTTTTGTAAATTAGAATTCCAAAAAAATGGTATGCAATCTTTTATTTCAGAAACACTAGATGATATTTTAAAAGAAACAACTTCTTTTGAAGATGTGGTTTTTGTTTTACCTTCTCAAAGAGCAAAAATATTTGTAAAACAGACTTTTAAAAATAAGATATCTGTCGGTTTTTTGCCAGAAATTTTAAATATAGAACAATTTATTTCAACAGTTTCTGGAGTTCAAAAAGCAGATAAGATTCAGTTGTTGTTTTATTTCTATGGTATTTATAAGCAAGTAGAAAAAAAACCAGACGATTTTGCTACTTTTTCTTCATGGGCCTTAACCGTTTTACAAGACTTTAATGAACTAGACCAACATTTAATCAATACAGAAGATATTTTTATTTATTTAAGAGATATAGAGCGTTTGCGAAAATGGTCTGTAAAAGGAACTTTTAAAGAAACAGATCTAATAAAGGACCATTATTCATTTTTAGAAAGATTAAATACCTATTACTCGGCTTTTTATACGTTTTTAATTAAAAAAAATATAGGGTATCAAGGGTTAATTTATAGAGAAGCTGTTCAAATGATAGACAGTTATTTGAATAATTTTAGCAACAAGAAATTCTTTTTTATTGGCTTTAATGCATTAAATAAAGCAGAAGAAACAATTTTTCAAAAAGTTTTAGAACGGGGTAATTCTGAAATATATTGGGATTTAGATGCGGTTTTTTATACTACAAACCACCAAGCAGGAAAGTTTATAAGAAAGTATAAAAATGAATGGAGGTATTACGAAAAAAATAAAATAAAAAATATTGGAGATACATTTTCTAACCCTAAAAACATTCAAGTTGTTGGAGCAGCAAAAAATACGACCCAAATAAAATATATGGGTGAGGTTTTAAAAAATAGCACAAGCTTAGCCAATACAGCATTAGTTTTAGCAGACGAAACGTTATTGCCAATTGCATTAAATTCACTACCTAAAAATATAGAGGCAATAAATATAACGATGGGATATCCTTTAAAAGATGTTCCAACAACTAGTTTGTTATTTGCAATCTTTCAGTTGCATATTTCACAAGAGAAGTTGCAAAAGAAAGCTGAAAACGAATTTTATCATAAAGATGTAATCCGATTTTTAAAGCATCCATCTGTTTATAATTTAATACATGATATAGAAGATTTTGCATCAAAAATTGCAAAAAATAATCAAACATTTATATCTCAGAATGATATTACAGTGTTGCTAAAAGAGGAAGATGAACACACAAAGAATAGTATTCTATACCTATTTAAACCAGTTATTTCTGTGACTGATTTTATCAGTCAACTAACTCGCTTTATTACTCTTCTTAAAAAAGAGGCAAATGCTTTAGAAAAAGAATATTTATTCCGTTTTTTCAATGCCTTTAGCCAATTAGAAAAATTACAGGCCGAGTTTGAGTATTTTACAGATTTAAAAACATTATTTCAATTTTTTAAACAACTTATTAGTTTAGAAAACCTTTCTTTTCAAGGAGAACCTTTAAAAGGTTTGCAATTAATGGGAATGTTAGAAACACGTGTTTTAGACTTTGAAACTATTATTTTAACTTCGGCTAACGAAGGTGTATTGCCAGCAAGTAGCCAACAAAGTTCATTCATTCCTTTTGATGTAAAAGTAGAGTTTGACCTTCCCACCTATAGAGAAAAGGATGCTATTTTTTCGTATCACTTTTTTAGATTAATTCAACGTGCAAAAAATATTTTTATAATTTACAATACCGAGCATGATGTTTTTGGAAGTGGAGAAAAAAGTAGATTTATTACGCAATTAGAAATGCTTAGAAAAGATATTGTCCATAAAATTATTTCACCACAAATAGCACCTCAAGACACTTCTTTAAAAATTATACCAAAAGACAATGCTGTAGTAGAGCAGTTAAAAAAAGTAGCAGAAAAAGGAATTTCTCCTTCTTCTTTAACCAGCTATTTATATAATCCCATTAAATTTTACAAGCAAAAGGTATTGGGAATTAAACAAATAGAAGATGTAGAAGAAACCGTAGCTTTTAATACATTAGGTACAATTGTGCATGAAACTTTAGAAGATTTATACAAGCCTTATTTGGGAAAGTTTTTAAAATTAGACCATATTGCCTTAATGGAGCCTAAAGCAAAAGACTTAGTGGTAAAATATTTTAAAACTGAGTTTAAAAATGGGGATATTAAGACTGGTAAAAATAGATTGATATTTGAGGTTGCTCATCGTTTTGTAACTAATTTTTTAAAGAAAGAAAAAGCGCTTTTAAAAAACCCTGATAATCAACTTAAAATTATTGCAACAGAAGAAAACTTAGCAACAGAAATTCAGATAGATGGCTTAGATCATCCAATAAAATTGCACGGAAATGTAGATAGGATAGACGAGTTGAACGGAGAAGTTAGAATTATTGACTATAAATCGGGCTTGGTAAATTCTTCTGAATTAAAAGTAATAGATTTTGAAAATTTACGAAGCAAAGAACAGTTTAAAGCAATACAAGTTTTATTATACGCCTATTTATTTACTAAAAATAAGAAGTTCGATTTTTCAAAACCTTTAAAAGCAGGTATTTATTCGTTTAAAAACTTACAGTCAGGTTTTTTAAAAATTAACTTTTCATCCAATATAAGAAATCCCGATACTGAGATTACAGAACAAAAATTAGAAGAATTTATACAGCAATTAGAAAAGTATATTTTAGAAATTTATGATAGTAGTATTCCATTTATAGAACCTGCTGATTTAAAATATGAATAAGTCTTCTAAAAGGAAATCGTTTTTCTCTTTGTTAGATTAGTACCTTTGTAAAAAAACTTTTTTGGACACAGATATTAGTTTAAAAAATATAAATAAACTGGCAATTCCTGCTTTAATTGCTGGTATTGCAGAACCTCTTTTATCCATAACAGACACCGCAATTATTGGTAATATAGATACAAATGCAACAGAAAGTTTAGCTGCAGTTGGTATTGTAGGTGCATTTATTTCTATGTTAATTTGGGTTTTTGGTCAAATACGAAGTGCAATATCTTCCATTATTTCTCAATACGTAGGAGCTAACAAACTAGATAAAATTGAAAATTTACCTATTCAAGCAATAGCGATTATTAGTCTTGGTAGTCTTGCTATTTTGTGTATAAGTTATCCTTTTTCCAAAGAAATTTTTCAGTTCTACAATGCCTCAGGGCAAGTGTTGGGTTATTGTATTAGCTACTTTAAGATACGTATTTTTGGGTTTCCGTTTTCTTTACTAGTATTTTCTATTTTTGGAATTTTTAGAGGACTCCAGAACACCTTTTACCCCATGATCATTGCTATTGTTGGGGCATTATTAAATATTGTTTTAGATTTTGCCTTTGTCTATGGAGTAGAGGGCTTTATACCTGCTATGCATGTAGAAGGAGCCGCTTATGCAAGTTTAATAGCACAAATAGTAATGGCTGTAATTGCCTTTTATTTATTGGTTAAAAAAACAACAATATCATTACAATTTTCATTACCATTTCATTCAGAGATTCCTACACTTTTAGGAATGATTGGAAATCTATTTGTGAGAACTTTGGCACTAAACACAGCATTATATTTTGCAACTGCTTTTGCAACAGGGTATGGGCCAGAATATATTGCAGCGTATACCATTGGTATTAATATATGGCTTTTAGGTGCTTTTATGATAGATGGCTATTCTAGTGCAGGAAATATTTTATCAGGAAAACTACTCGGAGCTAAAGAATATAAATCTTTAGTAACATTAAGTCAAAAATTATTTAAATACGGGGTCTTAACAGGCGCTTTAATAGCTGGTGTTGGTTTTCTTTTGTATAGTTTTATAGGAGAAATATTCACACAAGAACCTGCTGTTTTAAATCAATTTTACACTGTTTTTTGGATAGTACTTTTAACACAACCTATAAGTGCAGTTACCTTTATTTTTGATGGCATGTTTAAAGGTATGGGTAAAATGAAATATTTAAGAAATCTGTTATTACTTTCTACAGGTCTTATTTTTATACCTACTTTGTTGATTTTTGATTATTTTAATCTAAAGTTATATGCTATTTGGATCGCTTTTACGCTCTGGATTATGGCTAGAGGTATCCCTTTAATATTGCATTTTAGAAAGACATTTCTACCATTAGCTGAAGATTAGTTTATTTTTATAATATCTTACACGACTAAAAAGCAGGTGATGAGTATTAAAAATAGTATATTTCTATATGTTTTTGGTATACTTATTGTTTTGTGTAAAGAAAACGAATTAAAATGTGATGGGTTTGTTTAAATTAAAAAATACTTCTTTAAGAATACGCATCTTTTTATCGATGATATTATTGGTATTGTTAGCCTCAATATTAATTTTAGTAGTTACAGTTATTCAGTATGATGAACAAACAAAAGACTATAACATTCAGCGTTTTGAAAGAAAAGAAGCTACTACAATAGAAACTATTGTTTTAGAGCTCACAAATAAAACAAGTTACCCCGTTAATACTAAAAACTTACCCTTAATATTCCAAGAACGTATTTATGAAATATCATCGATTAATAAATTGAATATCTCAATTTTTGATCCCCATGGTAATTTATTAGTATCCTCTAAAACAAATGCTTTTGAAGAGAATAGCACATTGCCTCTTACGTATAAAATTTTAAATGACCTGTCTCAAAAACCAAACCATAGAATTTTAAAAATTAGAGAGGAAGAAGGGGTCAGTTATCAGTCTTCTTATACCTTTATAAACGACCCTAAATTTAATAGAATAGGGATTTTAGAAGTACAGTTTACACAAGATAATTCAGAGATAGAAAAAGAATTACAAGAATTTATACAGAGACTTAGTATTGTTTATGTATTAATGTTTTTAATAGCAATTGTTTTTGCCTATTTCTTATCTAGTTATATTACTAGATCTATTCAAACAATTTCAGAAAGAATGCAGCAAACACGTTTAAATGAAAGAAACGAAAAAATTATTTTAGATTCTGCTAGTTCTGAGATTGAAATTCTGGTAGATGCTTACAATAATATGATAGATCAGTTAGAAGAAAGTGTAGCAAAATTAGCAAAAAGCGAAAGAGAACAGGCTTGGAGAGAAATGGCAAAACAGGTTGCGCATGAGATTAAAAATCCGTTAACACCAATGAGATTGACAGTCCAAAGTTTTGAACGAAAGTTTAACCCAGAGGATAAAAACATAAAAGTAAAGCTAGCAGAATATAGTCAAACACTTATTCAACAAATAGATGTAATGAGTTCTATAGCCTCTGCATTTTCAGATTTTGCAAAAATGCCAACGCAACACAGAGAGCATATTAATGTGGTAAGTGTTGTAAAATTAGCTTTAGACATTTTTAATGAAGATTATATTAGTTATCAATCTAGTGAAACTGAAATTTATGCCAATTTAGATAAAACTCAATTAATCAGAATTGTAAATAATTTGGTAAAAAATGCAACACAAGCAACAGAATTAGAAAAAAGTCCTATTATAGAAGTTAAAGTTACTTCAGACACAAAAAATGTTTCTATTTTAGTTTCAGATAATGGTAAGGGAATTTCTAAAGATGTAGAAGATTTAATTTTTGAACCTAAATTTACAACCAAAACAAGTGGAATGGGACTTGGGTTGGGTATGATTAAAAATATAATTGAAGCTTATGGTGGTCGTATATTTTTTGAATCTAATTTAGGTCAAGGAACAGTTTTTACCGTAATTTTGCCAAAAGAATAACAAAGAATACGACTATAAATTATGAGTTTTAATAACATTTTAGTAGACATTACCTTTGCTGTTGCACAAGTAACAATTAATAGACCTAGAAAATTAAATGCATTAAATAAAGAAACAATTTCTGAATTAAGCAGTGCATTTACAACATTAGAAAATGATAGAACTGTAAAAGTTATTCTTTTAACGGGTGCAGGAGAAAAAGCATTTGTTGCTGGAGCAGATATTGCTGAATTTTCAAATTTTTCTGTAGAAGAGGGTAAGTTATTAGCAAAAAAGGGGCAAGATCAATTATTTGATTTGGTACAAAATTTGTCCAAACCAGTTATAGCTGTTGTTAATGGTTTTGCATTAGGAGGTGGTTTAGAACTGGCAATGGCATGTCATTTTAGAATAGCTTCTGATAATGCTAAAATGGGACTACCAGAAGTGTCTCTTGGAGTAATTCCAGGGTATGGAGGTACCCAAAGATTGGCGCAATTAGTTGGTAAAGGAAAAGCAATGGAATTAGTGATGACAGCAAGTATGATTCCTGCAGAAGAAGCTCTTGGTTTAGGCTTAGTTAACTATGTTACTACACCAGAAGAACTAATGCCATTGGCAACTAAATTAGCATCAAAAATTATGAGAAATTCTTTAGTAGCTATTTCTGGTGCTATAAAAGCTATAAATGCAAATTTTATAGAAGGAGTTAATGGTTATGAAATAGAAATTAATGCTTTTGGAGATTGTTTTGGAACCGAAGACTTTAAAGAAGGTACTTCTGCTTTTTTAGAAAAGAGAAGGCCAGATTTTCCTAATAATTAATCAAAAAAAAAGAGCCTATTTAGGCTCTTTTTTTTTGATCTGAATTAAAACTATATTTCAAATGGATTTACAAATGTTCTACCATTATTTTTTATAATTATTTTATAATATCCTTTTTGACTTTCATCTAATCTGTAGATTCTCTTAAAAACCTTTTGAGCAGCAATTTTTTCTGAATATATAACTTCATCATTAAATAATAAAGTAACCTTTACTGGTTTATTGTCAAAAGAAACTTTACTTACCATTAAGCGGTTTTTTTGAGTTCTTACAACAGGCTTAAAAATTTTCTTTTTCGAAGTTTCATCAAAATTAATGGTGTCGTTATTTATTTTTATTGATTTGATGATAATTTCAAAATCTTTTTCTAATTCTAAAGTATAACTACCATTTTCTAATTTAGAAAAATCAAAAATCTTTACTAAATCTCCTTTTCTTTCTACTTCTTCAGTATACAATATATTACCCTCGTTGTTTTTGATGGTTAACTCATGTCCTTTTTTAACATCTGTAAATTCAATTTTAATTTTTTTAGCATCCAATTCAGAAGGGTTTGCAAAGCTCATTAATGTTCCTAACATCAACGCTACTAATAGTACTCTTGTTTTTAAAGATTTCATAAATTGTTAATTTTCTTGTTTTAATTTTTGTGCAAAGTTATGGGTGGAATAGAGTTTTAAAAACAACACAATTGGCAAAAATATATGCTAAATTAACAAAATAAAATACGTTAATTAAATGTTAAGTTAATATAGTATATAATATTGATAATATTAAATAGGTAGTCTTGTTTGTGTATTGTATTTTTGTACTATGATTCAAAAGAAACCAACATTAGAAAAAATAACTCCAAATTTTGGAAGTTCATTGTTGGTAAAAAAACATGAAAAGTTTTTAAAAACTAATGTTCCTTTTTGGCACTTTCATCCAGAGATTGAGCTGGTATATGTAAACAAAGGAAAAGGGAAAAGACACATTGGTAACCACCTAAGTTATTTTAACAACAGTCAATTGGTTTTAATAGGCTCTAATTTACCTCATATAGGATATATAGATCGTTTAACCACCAATGGTTCTGAAACCTTAATTCAGTTTCTTCCTGATTTTTTAGGCAAAGAATTCTTTAAAATTCCTGAAATGGCCTCTATCAATGCATTATTTGAGCGTGCAAAAAAAGGAATTCGATTTAATACAGAGATTAAACAAAGAATAGGCGCTAAAATTGAAAAGTTAGTAGATTTAGAAGGAGCAATACGAATTATATCTTTTATAGAAATTCTTCATGATTTGGCAACAACCGATGATTATACCCTTTTAAATGCCAATGGATATGCTTTTGAAAGCACTCACCAAGATACTGATAAAATTGAGGTGGTGTATAAACATATCAATAAGAATTTTAAAGAACATATAAGTTTAGATGAAATTGCTGGATTAGTGAGTATGACTGTTCCTGCGTTTTGTAGGTATTTTAAAAAAACAACTGGAAAAACATTTACCAAATTAGTTAATGAATACAGGGTAGTACATGCAACAAAGTTATTAGCAGAAAGTACAATGAGTATTACAGAGGTAAGTTTTGATTGTGGGTTTAATAATTTTTCTCACTTTAATAAACTTTTTAAAGAGTTTACAGGTAAAAACGCCTCTATTTATAGAAGTGAAATGAAAGATTTAATACAATAAATAATGGCTTTAACTTCAGAAAAAAATATTAAAAAAGCTCTAGAATACTATACTTTTAAAAGCAATCAACTCAAAGCATTTATTAATGAGAATACTAATTTAACGGTAGAACAAATTATAGAAAGTGGTAAAGAGTTAGAAATTTTAGAATATAAAATTACAGCTTTAGAGGTCGCAGAAGAAAACTAAAGTTATAATTTTCCATTCCACTCATTATAGAATTGAGTTAAAAAACCTTCCATATATTGATTCCTTTTTTCTGCAATTTTTTTACCAGTTTCAGTATTCATTTTATCTTTTAAAAGTAGCAATTTTTCGTAAAAATGATTGATTGTTGGGGCTGTAGATTTTTTATATTCTTCTTTAGACATATTTAAATTAGGTGGTGTATCAGGGTCAAATAATACTCTATTTTTATACCCACCATAATTGAAACAGCGTGCAATGCCTATAGCACCAATAGCATCTAATCTATCTGCATCTTGAACCACTTCTAGCTCTTTAGAGTTAAATTGTTTTTTGTTAGTTTCTAAACTGTTTTTAAAAGACATATTTTTTATGATTTTTATAATATGCGTTTTGTATTCAGTAGAAATATTTTGTTGATCTAGAAATAATGCTGCTTTATCAGGACCAATATTTTCATTCCCATTATGAAACTTTGAATCAGCAATATCGTGCAGTAAGGCAGCTAAAGAAACAATAAGGGTATTTACATTTTCCGTTTTGGCTATTAATAGTGCGTTTTGATAAACACGGGTTATGTGAAACCAATCATGCCCGCCTTCGGCATCTTTCAATTCCTGCTTAACAAAGGTTTTAGTATGTTCAATTATTTTATTTGTACTCATTTTCTTTTCTCTTATCAAGTTCTTTTTTAATATATTTTACATCCAAATAAATATAGATAAACATTGGCGAAAAAAATAAAGGTAAAAAAGTATGAAAAGAAGTTCCTTTATGTAGTGTGGAAAATACAGAAAAAATGAGCATTAAAAAAATTACAATACCTTGCAGTATTAGTATTCTTTGCTGTTTTTTTAATTTACTTTTAAGCTCTAAAGTAGTGTAACTAGAAAATTGCGATTTCATAACTAAGGGATACCTACAAAAAATCCACTTTATTAAAGTGGATTTTTATGTGTTGTAAATGTGTTTTGATTAACAGTGCTCTTCATAAGCCGCAGCTAAGTTTTGTGCAATCATTTGCGCAGACCTACCTTCTATATGATGTCTTTCTAACATGTGTACTAAGTTGCCATCTTTAAATAGGGCAATTGCAGGAGATGAAGGAGGAAAAGGAATCATGAATTCTCTTGCTTTTTGAGTTGATTCTTTTTCTACACCTGCAAAAACTGTAGTTAAATTAGTTGGTGTTTTATCTGCACCTAAAGAAGCAATTGCTCCTGGTCTTGCAGTACCAGCTGCACAACCACAAACAGAGTTAACCATTACTAAAGTTGTGCCTTTTTTAGACATTGCATTTTCAACATCTTCACTTGTGTATAATGCCTCAAAACCTGCGTTAATTAATTCATCACGCATTGGTTTTACTAATTCTTCTGGATACATAATTGATAATTTAGACTGCAAATATAATCATTATAATAGCAAAATTCAACTGTAAAAACATTCTTCTATCAATGAATAAATCAATTAAATTGATACTAAATTTCATTCTTATTAATCCTCTTGTTTGTTTATATTTGGAATTAAATTTTTTAAGATACAATGAGTAGTTTTTCTAAATGGTTAGGAGCAGGCTTAGGGTTTACATTGGGTGGCCCAATAGGTGCTGCTGTAGGCTTTGCACTGGGTAGTTTTGTAGACAAGTTTTCTATTGAAGAATTTAAAGAAGCACAAACTAATTACACAAGCAATTCAGATAGAAGTTTTAAAAATAGTAGCACACAATCTGGAGATTTTGAAATTAGTCTTTTAGTGCTAGCATCTATCGTTATAAAAGCCGACGGAAAAATAGATCAGAGAGAGTTAGATTTTGTAAGAGCTCAGTTTCTAAATATGTATGGTAAACAAAGAGCTAACAATGCCTTTAAATTATTTAATAGTATTGTAAAAAAACAAGTTTCTGCACGCCAAGTTTGTATGCAAATTAGAGCACACATGCCACATGCTGCTAGATTACAGCTTTTACACTTTTTATTTGGTATTGCAAAAGCAGATGAATTTGTTTCCAAAAACGAAGTAGATGAAATTCGTAAAATAGCAGGGTATCTCTATATTAATCAAAATGATTATGAATCTATAAAAGCAATGTTTTATGATGCATCAGATGCCGCATATAAAATATTAGAAATCTCTAAGACTGCAAACAATTCTGAACTTAAATCGGCGTATCGAAAAATGGTAAAAAAATACCACCCTGATAAATTACAAGATTTAGGAAACGAACATCTAAAAGGAGCAAAAGAAAAATTCCAAAATATACAAAATGCTTACGAGCAAATTAAACGCGAAAGAGGTTTGTAACCTATAACTTCTTAAAATCACAAGAAGATAAAGAAATAAACAGCGTTTAATTTTAAAGAACCAGTCTAAGAATTTAGAAGAAAATTCTTAATTTCGCAGTCGCATAATAAAAGAGAAGAAATGAACGTAAAAACTTTAATTTTTAGCGGTTTAACTTCTTCATAAAAGAAGATCGAAAAATAATAAAGTGTACAGCCGATCATTAATTAAAACAAGAAATCCAGATGAAGTTTCCTGAATATAAAGGATTAGATTTACCAAAAGTAGCAGAAGAAATCTTAAATTCTTGGCAAGAGAATACTATATTCGAAAAAAGTATTACTTCTAGAGAAGGTGCAACACCTTACATATTTTTTGAGGGCCCACCTTCAGCGAATGGTCTTCCTGGAGTTCACCATGTTTTAGCAAGAGCAATCAAAGATATCTTTCCTAGATACAAAACCATGAAAGGTTTTCAGGTAAAAAGAAAAGCAGGTTGGGATACCCATGGTTTACCTATAGAACTTGGTGTAGAAAAAGAATTAGGTATCACCAAAGAGGATATTGGTAAAAAAATATCTGTAGAAGAATATAATACAGCTTGTAGAAAAGCGGTTATGAGGTATACAGATATCTGGAATAATTTAACTCAGAAAATGGGCTATTGGGTAGATATGGAAGATCCATACATTACCTACGAACCAAAATATATGGAGTCTGTTTGGTGGTTGTTAAAACAGATTTACAACAAAGAACTCATCTACAAAGGGTACACAATTCAGCCTTATTCGCCAAAGGCGGGTACAGGGCTAAGCTCTCATGAATTAAATCAGCCAGGAACTTATCAAGATGTAACAGACACCACAGTTGTTGCTCAATTCAAAGCTATAAATAATACGTTACCAGATTTTTTACAAAATGAGGGTGATATTCATTTTATTGCATGGACAACTACACCTTGGACATTACCAAGTAATACAGCGTTAACAGTTGGACCAAAAATTGAGTATGTATTAGTAGATACTTTTAATCAATATACGTTTGAACCCGTAAAAGTAATCTTAGCTAAAAATTTAGTAAGCAAACAATTTGGTGGTAAAAACGCATTTGAAGTAGAAAATGCAGAAGCATTGCAAGACTACAATAAAGGAACTAAAAAAATACCATATTTTGTGGTAAAAGAATTTATAGGAAAAGATTTAGAGGGCATAAAATACGAGCAATTGTTAAATTATGCTTTGCCAAATGATAATCCTCAAGATGCGTTTAGAGTAATTTCTGGAGATTTTGTGACTACAGAAGATGGAACAGGAATTGTACATACAGCCCCTACTTTTGGTGCAGATGATGCGTTGGTTTCTAAGCAAGCATCACCAGAAATTCCGCCATTATTAGTTAAGGATGAGAATGATAATTTAGTTCCATTAGTAGATTTACAAGGTAAATTTAGACCGGAAGTAAAAGATGATGTTTATGGTTTTGCGAATGAATATGTAAAATCTGAATATTTAACTGAAGATGATCTTGCAGAAGAATTAAAAGTACAGCAAGAAAAGTTAAAAGACGTTTTAAAAGATCAAAAACAGCATTTATCTGTAGATGAACGTTTAGGGCTTAAGTTAAAAAACGAAAATAAGGCGTTTAAAGTAGAAAAATACAAGCACAGTTACCCAAATTGTTGGAGAACAGACAAGCCAATTTTATATTATCCTTTAGATTCTTGGTTCATCAAAATTACGGAGGTAAAAGATAGAATGCACGAACTAAATAAAACCATAAACTGGAAACCAGAATCTACAGGAACTGGTCGTTTTGGAAATTGGTTGGCGAATGCAAACGATTGGAACCTATCTAGATCTCGTTATTGGGGTATTCCATTACCTATTTGGAGAACAGAAGATGGTAAAGAAGAAATCTGTATTGGCTCTGTAGAAGAACTAAAATCAGAAATGGCAAAAGCTATAGAAGCTGGAGTGTTAGATAAAGATATTTTCGAAGATTTTGAAGTAGGCAACATGTCTGATGAAAATTATGCGAAAATAGATTTACATAAAAATATTGTAGACGGTATTACATTAGTCTCTGCTACTGGGAAACCTATGAAACGTGAAGCAGATTTAATCGATGTTTGGTTTGATTCTGGTTCTATGCCTTATGCTCAATGGCATTACCCTTTTCAAAATAAAGAATTGGTAGATACTACTTGGAGAAAAGCAGATTTTATTGCAGAGGGTGTAGATCAAACAAGGGGTTGGTTTTATACTTTACATGCAATTGCCACTATGATTTTTGATGATGTCGCCTATAAAAATGTGGTATCTAATGGTTTGGTATTAGACAAAAACGGGCATAAAATGTCTAAACGTTTAGGCAATGCTGCAGATCCATTTACAACCTTATCTACTTATGGTGCAGATGCTACAAGATGGTATATGATTTCTAATGCCAATCCCTGGGATAATTTAAAGTTCGACTTAGAAGGTATAGAAGAAGTAAAACGTAAGTTTTTTGGGACATTATACAATACGTATTCTTTCTTTAGTTTATATACAAATATTGATGGTTTTGCATATAAAGAAGAAGATGTTGCTTTAAATGAAAGACCAGAATTAGACAGATGGATTTTATCTGAATTACATACTTTAATTAACAAAGTAGATGCATTTTATTCAGACTATGAACCAACAAGAGCAGCAAGAGCAATATCAGACTTTACACAAGAATACTTAAGTAACTGGTATGTTCGTTTAAGTAGAAGACGTTTTTGGAAAGGTACTTACGAAACCGATAAAATTTCTGCATATCAAACGCTATATACTTGTATGACAACTGTTGCAAAGTTAGCCGCACCAATTGCGCCATTTTTTATGGATCGATTGTATCAAGATTTAAATTCGGTAACGCAAAAAGAAACTTCAGAAAGTATCCATTTATCAGATTTTCCAAAATTTGATGAAAATTTTGTAGATAAAAGCTTAGAGCGTAAAATGGAAAACGCACAAACAATTTCTTCTTTGGTGCTATCTCTTAGAGCAAAAGAAAAAATAAAAGTACGTCAGCCATTACAAAAAATTATGATTCCTGTTGATAATGCTCAGCAGAAAGAAGAAATTTTAGCAGTAGAAAATTTAATAAAACATGAGGTAAATATTAAAGAAATTCAACTGATGGAAGATGCTTCAGATATTTTAATCAAACAAATTAAACCTAACTTTAAAGCATTGGGGCCAAAGTTTGGAAAAGACATGCGTTTTATAGCTGCTGAAGTTCAGAAGTTTACCCAACAAGATATTAACAAAATAGAAAAAGATAAAAACATTTCTATAGAAGTTAATGGTAAAAATATTATTTTAGATGTCTCAGATGTAGAAATTTCATCTAAGGATATAGAAGGTTGGTTGGTTGCCAACGAAGGGGCATTAACAGTGGCATTAGATGTAACTATTACCGAAAGTTTGCACAAAGAGGGTATTGCTAGAGAACTGGTAAATAGAATTCAGAATGCTAGAAAAGATGCAGGCTTAGAAGTAACAGATAAAATAAAACTAACCGTTTTAAATTTTGATAATTTACAGCAATCTATATCGGATAATAGAGATTATATTATGAGTGAAACATTAACCAAAGAATTGGTTTTTGTAGATGAGTTAAAAGGCGGTACAAATATTGAGTTTGATGCCATTGAAAGTAAAATATTAATAGAAAAAATTTAGAAATATGTCAGATGTTAAATTAAAATATTCTGAAGAAGATCTTCAAGAATTTAAAGCAATTATTGAAAAGAAAATTGCTAGAGCAAACGAAGATCTAGAGTTGTTACGAGCAGCTTATAAAAATGATGCAAATAATGGTACAGATGATACTTTATCATCATTTAAATCTTTTGATGAAGGTTCTGATGTGATGAACAAAGAAGCGAATGTACAATTGGCAATAAGACAAGAAAAATTTATCAGAGATTTAAAAAATGCGTTGTTAAGAATCGAGAACGGAACGTATGGTGTTTGTAGAGTTACTGGTAAATTAATTCAGAAAGAGCGTTTAAAATTAGTACCACATGCTACGTTAAGTATAGAGGCTAAAAGAGCTCAGTAATAATTACTAAAAAATTGATAAAGCTTCTTTTTAAGAAGCTTTTTTTTATGAAAAATATTTTTCTACCCCTTTTAATATGTTTTACTTCTGTGATGTTTTCGCAGAAAAAAGTAATGAAAAAGCTGCAAACAAATGCAGCAGAAATTACTGTTTACACAAAAGGATTGGACAATATTATTCTCGAAAATTCATTTACAGAATTCATAGAAGTAGTTTTAGAAGTAAAAAGTTACGATGAACAGCTTATTAAAATTACTGCAGATGATAAAACTGTAGCTGTTAATTTTAATTTTGAAGGCACAGAAACGAGAGAAGTAATCTTTAGAAAGTTTATTACCAGACGTTTACAAAGAGCTACAGCAATAGTAAAAATACCAAAAGGTAAAAAAGTATATATTTTTGGCGAGAATGTAGATGTAGAAAGCAAAAGCTTACGAAATGATTTAGCAGTTTATATAGACAATGGTATTGTAAAATTAAATACTATAAAAGCGAACTTACTTTTAAAACTGTATTCAGGAAATGTATACGCCAATTTAAAAAACTCGAATTTTAAGGTTTTTTCTAAATCTGGGAAAATTACAGTTGATGGTATTCAAAGAGAAAAAGAGTATGAAAAAGTTGCAAATACATCTCAAGAAAAAACGGCCATAACTTCCTTAAAAGCTAATATTTTTCTAACTACTCAATACCCATAATATTATTATTATTTTTGTTTCTTTAAAAAATTATAAAATGTCAAAAAAAGCACTAGCGGTTCTTACTATTCTTATTGCAATTGTATTAGATCAAGTGATTAAAATTTATGTAAAAACTCATTTTATTCTAGGAGAAGAGGTTTTAATTTTTGATTGGTTTCGAATTCATTTTGTAGAAAATAATGGAATGGCTATGGGCTTTGAGTTTGGAGGAAGAACTGGTAAACTTTTTTTAACCTTATTTAGAATTATTGCTGTTGGTTTAATTATCTATTGGTTATCTAGCACTATTAAAAGAAAGGTACACAATGCTGTTGTTATTGGTATTTCTTTAATATTTTCTGGTGCGGTTGGTAACATTATAGATTCTATTTTTTACGGAGTAATTTTTAACCACCCTAAACATAGTGTTGCTAAATTATTTCCAGAAACTACTCAGGGAGAATTTTTTTATGGTAAAGTTGTAGATATGTTTTACTTCCCGATTTGGGAGGGCATTTTACCTGATTGGATTCCTTTTGTTGGAGGAGAAATGTACACCTTCTTTCAATACATATTTAATCCTGCAGATTCTTACATAACAATTGGCGTTGTTTTACTATTTATTTTTAGCAAGCAAGCGTTTCCTAAAGAAGAGACAAAAGAAGTAGAAACTACTTAAATAAATAGGGAATCATGCTCGTTTAATTCTACATAAAAGTTATTTTTGTGTATGCATACTTCTTTAAAGCTTCAAATAAAAACACTGCCTTCTTCACCAGGAGTTTACCAATATTTTGATAAAGAAGAAAAACTTATTTATGTTGGTAAGGCAAAAAACTTAAAGAAAAGAGTATCCTCTTACTTTACAAAAACTCACGATAGTGGAAAAACACGAGTTCTTGTAAAAAACATCAATACTGTAAAACATATTGTTGTTAAAACAGAAACAGACGCACTTTTATTAGAAAATAACCTCATAAAAAAATACAAACCTAAGTACAATGTACTTTTAAAAGATGATAAAACCTACCCATGGATATGTATCAAGAAAGAGCGTTTTCCTAGAGTTTTTATGACAAGAAGAGTTATTAAAGATGGATCTGAATATTACGGACCCTACACTTCTGTAAAAACGATTAAAGCACTGTTAGAGTTAATAAAAGAGCTCTATACGCTTAGAACTTGTAAATACGATCTAAGCAGAGAAAAAATAAATACAGGCAAATATAAAGTATGTTTAGAGTACCATTTAGGGAATTGCATGGGGCCATGTGAGGCATTAGAAACCGAAGAACATTATACTAATGCCATTAAAGAAATACGAAATATTATTAAGGGTAACTTTAAAGAAAGCTTAGAGCGGTTAAATACTTTGATGTTGGATTTTGCAGAGAAAATGGAATTTGAAAAGGCCCAAAGAATAAAAGAAAAGTTAGATAGATTAAGTAATTATCAAGCAAAAAGCACTATTGTAAATCCGTCTATAAACAATGTAGACGTATTTTCAATTATATCTGACAATACTCATGGTTATGCTAATTTTATAAAAATTTCTAATGGGTCTATCATACAATCTCATACTACAGAAATAAAGAAAAAATTAGAAGAGTCAGATAAAGAGTTGTTAGAGCTTTTTATTTTCGAAATCAGGCAAAGATACAATTCTACCTCCCCAGAAATTTATGTTCCGTTTCAAGTAAATATTGGAGAGAATGTAAAAGTTACCATCCCAAAAGTAGGTGATAAAAGGCGTATTATAGAGTTTTCAGAACGAAATGCCAAATACTATAAACTAGATCAGTTAAAGCAAATTAAAATTGTAGATCCAGATAGGCATGTAAAAAGAATTATGGCGCAAATGAAAGCAGATTTACGCTTAAAAGAAGAGCCAAGGCATATAGAGTGTTTTGATAATTCAAATATACAAGGTACAAATCCTGTTGCAGCGTGTGTGGTATTTAGAGACGGAAAACCTAGTAAGAAAGAATACAGGCATTACAATATAAAAACAGTGGTTGGGCCAGATGATTTTGCTTCGATGGAAGAAGTCGTTTTTAGAAGGTATAAACGACTGCTTTCTGAGGGGGAATCATTGCCTCAGTTAATTGTTATTGATGGTGGAAAAGGTCAGTTGTCTTCTGCATTAAAAAGTCTAGAAATTTTAGGCTTAAGAGGTAAAATTGCTATCATTGGTATAGCAAAACGTCTAGAAGAAATTTATTACCCAGATGACCCTATTCCTTTATATTTAGATAAAAAATCGGAAACCTTAAAAATCACTCAGTTTTTAAGAAATGAGGCACATCGATTTGGTATTAACTTTCATAGAAATAAGCGAAGTAAAAGTGCGATACAAAGTGAATTAGAAAGTATACCAGATGTTGGCAAACAGACTGTTGCAACGTTATTACGTAAATTCAAATCTGCAAAACGTGTAAAAGAAGCTAGTTTAGACGAATTAATAATAGGTATAGGTAATGCAAGAGCCTTAAAAGTGTACAAATTTTATCATTCTAAATCTAAGTAAGCTAACCAACTTTAAACTTTAGTACTTAAATAAAACTCTTCATAAGTTTCTAACAAGTTCATTAATGCTTTCATTAAATCTTTTGTTTCTAATAGAAGACTAAAGTACAATGTTGTGTTTTTAGGACTTGTTTCATCTGTTCTAATTCTTGCAACTTGTTTTTCTATAGAAATAGAGACATTTTTTATCAACTCCCTTTTCTGAATTAATAACTGGTTTAAGTCATCGAATTTTCTGTTTTCAAAAATTTCTGAAATATTTTCTAAAATAACAGTTAATTCATTATTGGTAGTTTTTAAATCTTTTATTTGCCCTTTTTTTAAGTTTTTGTGATTGTTATTTACATGTTTAAAACTTGCTCTAGAAATATAACTGATAGATTGTGCAGCATCTTGCAAATAATCTAAGATAGAAATGTAAAATTTACTTGCATTTACAGAGGTGTCATCTAAAGACTTTATAAAATAAAAGACATTGTCTTTTAAATCATCTATTTCATCGTTAAGTTTTTCTACATGTTTGTCTGTTTTTCTTAACTTATTTAAATCATGATTTGCCAAGTCATTTACTACATTTGTATATAATTTATCAATTCTAGATGCCACTTCAGATACATGCCCAGAACTTTCATCTATAACACCATTTATGGTAATGAGCTCAGATCTTTCTATATATGTTTTGTGCTTAATTTCTTGCGTTTTTTTTCTATGCGCAATTGAGTTTTTTGTAATTAATACGGCTACTATAATTAAAAGTATTGGAATAAATATAATATGTAAATGTATAAGGTAAGCTACAATTCCTGCAGCAATAAAAGCGACTAGTGCAGTTAAAAACCAACCCCCAATAACGTTTAACACCCCAGCAACTCTATAAACAGCACTTTCACGCCCCCAAGCTCTATCTGCTAAAGAAGTACCCATGGCTACCATAAAGGTAACATATGTTGTAGATAAAGGTAATTTCATAGAAGTGGCAATAGAGATCAAGACACTAGCCATTACTAAATTTACAGCGGCTCTTACTAGGTCAAAAGCAGGCATTTCATCGGTGTTATCTTTTGGTAATTCTAAAGTTGGTTTTTCAAATTTAGAATCAATAAAAGCTCTGGTTTTTTCTGGGATAATAAAATTAATACCAACATTTAAAAACATTGCAGTTCTTACCATAACTCTAGATACATTATTAGGTCTAAATTTTTCATGACCTTCTCCTTGTCTAGATAAGTTAATTCCTGTTTCAATTACTGATTTTGCTTTAGAAGATGTCCATAATGTAATAACCATAACTAAACCTGCAATAAGTAAAAGCCAAACATTAGATTTTACTTTAGCAGCTAAACTAGCCATAGAAAAAGTTTCTGCAGGTAAACCAGAAGCACTCCAAGTTTCATATGAGTTTAACGCGGCTATAGGAACTCCAATAAAATTAACAAGATCATTACCTGCAAAGGCCATGGCCAAAGAAAAAGTTCCTATTCCTATAATTAATACTAAGGTATTTAATTTAAAAACTTTGGTTATAAGGTAAGATAGAATTGTCCAAACGATAAAACTTAATGCTATAATAGTAACTGTATTGCCTTCCATTAATAGAGCAATGCTCCCATAAAATTCAGTACCTTTTAAACCCTTTATGATAATAAAATAAGTTATCGCTGTAATTGCAAACCCCCCAAACAAAGAATTGATATAGGCAGGTCTGTTCGAAAAATTAAAAGAATAAATTAATCTTGAAAAGTATTGAACAATTGCGCCAACAGTAAAAGCAACTAGTACAGAAAGTAAAATTCCTAAAATAATATCTGTAGCAGTGTCATAATTAATGTACTCCCAAATGGTATTAATACTTTCGGTTTCATTTTGTGCTATTTTAATAAATGCAATTACTACGGCAGAACCTAGTAATTCAAATACAATAGAGACGGTTGTAGACGTAGGCATTCCTAAAGAATTAAATAGATCTAAAAGAAGAATGTCAGTAATCATAACAGCCATAAAGATGAACATTACATCCTGAAAGGCAAACATGCTTGGATTAAAGATTCCTTTACGTGCAACTTCCATCATTCCACTCGAAGAAACAGCGCCAAAGAATACACCTACACTTGCAATAATCATAATGTTTCTAACAGAGATTGCTTTAGAACCTATTGCAGAGTTTAAAAAATTTACAGCATCATTACTAACACCAACAACTAAATCTACAATAGCTAGGGCAGCCAACGCTACCAACATTAACAAATAAGGATCTCCCATATTCAAATAATCATTTAATAAATTACAAAGTTAAATACACATCATTTTGATTATGTTATCTAAATGTTATGAAATTACAGAATCAATAATACAAATTTATTCTAGATTTTATTTTAATTTTCATTTAATAATATTGATAACATTTAATTAACAACTAATTAACTAAAGAATAATTTATAACTTTCCAAATCTTCAAAAAAAGAATAGACTTTTGCACAAAATTCAATTTTTTACAATGAAGAAAATTATAATTATAATTATTTTTGCGTTTAGTCAACTTATATTCGCACAAAATTCAGCAACTTTAAATGGTTTGTTAACTGACAATGAGTCGAATAAAGATCCTCTTCCATTTGCAAATGTTATTATTAAAGGTACAACAATAGGATCAACTACAGACTTTGATGGGAAGTATTCTTTTTCCGTTCCAGTAGGAACACATATTGTTCAATTTAGTTTTTTAGGATACAAAACAGTGGAAAAAACGTTTACTATCGTTGCAGGACAAACAATTACAATTAATCAATTAATGTCTGCAGAAGAAGGTGTGGCTTTAGATGATGTAGTAGTTAGGGCTACAACGACTAGAGAAAAAGAGTCTGCATTACTTTTAGAACAAAAAAAAGCGGTTGTTATAAAAGAAAGTATTGGAGCTGAAAGACTATCTAAAGTTGGTGTTTCAAATGCATCTGCGGCAACAACTAAGATCTCAGGTGTAACTAAAAGTGAAGGTTCTGGAGATATTTATATTAGAGGATTAGGAGACAGATATTTATCTACTACAATGAATGGGTTACCAATACCTTCTGATAATGTTGCAAATAAAAATATAGATTTATCTTTATTTTCTACTAATGTAATTAACAATATAGGTATTTCTAAAACCTATAGCACAGGTAGTTATGCAGATCAAGCATCTGGAAATGTAGATGTATCTTCAAAAAAATATTCTAAGAAAGGTTTTGGTGCAAGTGTTTCTGGTGGTTATAATTCTGCGGTATTAGGTTTAAGTTCTAATTTTAGAAACACATTAAACATGAACGATGTTACTTTTGGCTACCATAAAAAACCTTTTTTACTAACTGATGCAATTAAATATCAAGGCTGGGATCCAATAACTATCAATAATGACGCAAATTATAGTATTTCTTTAAATGGTAGCTATAAGTTAAATATTTTTGAAAAAGAATTAGCTTTATTTGCAACAGCATCTCATAGTAAGTCTTTTGAATACCAGGAAGGTGAGTTTAGAACTTTTAGAGCGAATGTATTGGATAATGCATTCCCTAATTTAAATTATGATAAAGAATCAGCTTTAAATGATTCACCTTCAGTAGAACAATTTGTTACAAGAATAAACACTACAGGTTACATAAGAGGAGATTTGAAGTTAAATGATGACAATAAAGTCAGTTATAATACATTGTTTGTTAATACAGGTACAGATAATTTATATGAACAAGGAAGAGATGGTTTAGGCTATGTTTTTGATCAACAACCCCAAGAAAGAGGTGCATTTGTAAGAGATCAAAATTACAAGCAAACAATTATGTTTGTAAATCAATTAATGGGAGAACATAGAATCTCTGAAAATAATAAATTATCATGGGCTTCAGGGTATAATTTTATTTTAGCAGAAGAACCAAATCGTGTAAGAAACGAAGGTATAATTTTAAATAACTCTGAAGTAACTTTTGCAGATGTTTCTGATTTTTCTC
>Ga0209137_1000320_pt1 | contig 52869 bp, 51 predicted proteins | sample SaaInl5LU_22_DNA_FD_184642 | JGI IMG/M metagenome (GOLD analysis project Ga0209137, IMG submission 184642) | Marine microbial communities from expanding oxygen minimum zones in the Saanich Inlet - ESP_105LU_22_DNA (SPAdes) (version 2) | ecosystem: Environmental > Aquatic > Marine > Intertidal... | reverse complement strand
GGTCATACTGGAATTACTGGTATTACTGGAGCCACTGGTGTCCAGGGAGCAACTGGTCATACTGGAATCACTGGAATTACTGGAGCCACTGGTGTCCAGGGAGAAACTGGTCATACTGGAATTACTGGTATTACTGGAGCCACTGGTGTCCAGGGAGCAACTGGTCATACTGGTATCACTGGAATCACTGGAGCCACTGGTGTCCAGGGAGCAACTGGTCATACTGGAATCACCGGAATCACTGGAATCACTGGAGCCACTGGTGTCCAGGGAGCAACTGGTCATACTGGAATCACTGGAATTACTGGAGCCACTGGTGTCCAGGGAGCAACTGGTCATACTGGAATCACTGGAATTACTGGAGCCACTGGTGTCCAGGGAGCAACTGGTCATACTGGAATCACTGGAATCACTGGAGCCACTGGTGTCCAGGGAGCAACTGGTCATACTGGAATCACTGGAATTACTGGAATCACTGGAGCCACTGGTGTCCAGGGAGCGACTGGTCATACTGGAATTACTGGTATTACTGGAGCCACTGGTGTCCAGGGAGCAACTGGTCATACTGGAATCACTGGAATTACTGGAGCCACTGGTGTCCAGGGAACAACTGGTCATACTGGAATTACTGGTATTACTGGAGCCACTGGTGTCCAGGGAGCAACTGGTCATACTGGTATCACTGGAATCACTGGAGCCACTGGTATCCAGGGAGCAACTGGTCATACTGGAATCACTGGAATTACTGGTATTACTGGAGCCACTGGTGTCCAGGGAGCGACTGGTCATACTGGAATTACTGGAATTACTGGAATTACTGGAGCCACCGGTGTCCAGGGAGCAACTGGTCATACTGGAATCACTGGTATTACTGGAGCCACCGGTGTCCAGGGAGCGACTGGTCATACTGGTATCACCGGAATCACCGGACCCACTGGTGTCCAGGGAGCAACTGGTCATACTGGTATCACCGGAATCACCGGACCCACTGGTGTCCAGGGAGCGACTGGTCATACTGGAATCACTGGAGCCACTGGAATCACCGGAGCAACTGGAATCACGGGTATATATGGCCCCGCACTGTTCACATTAACATCTTCCACCACTCCCACAGAAATACAACTCACCGCAAATTCCGTTCTTAAAACATCAGGCGCAGGAACAAGTGACGTAGCAACCACAGAATTCTACCCATATAACGCAACATTCTTCACGTTTACCATCCCACAAGTCATAGCCGGAGGAAATATCGACTGTGTTCTCACACGCGCAGGTTCTACAGCCACGTATGGATTGTCGTTCCAGTTCAACGGTATTTATCCATTCTACAACAACGCGGTATTGACAAAGGTAGGAGATTTGACTGCGAATGATACGTTTACTATCGCAGTAACAAACACAGGACTTTTCGTCTATCAGAATGGAACACAGATTTACACCAACGCATTGCTTTCAGGAACAAACAGTTTACAGGCGAAGGTATACATTGAGGATGTTGGAGATGAAGTTAGCAGAATAGCATACGGATACCTCGCAAATGGACCAACGGGATTCACTGGTATTACCGGAGTCACCGGTGCTTCTTTGACGGGAGCCACCGGAATCACCGGAATCACCGGCCACACTGGTCCTACTGGAGATAGAGGATACACTGGCCACACGGGTATCACCGGACCCACAGGGAGAGTGGAAATCGGGGGACTCATTTCTCTGGGCGCAACCGGGTCCATGCTACTCAATTACCCCACGGGTTCAAATGACGTGTATTACACTGACACCATACAGATCGTCAGAGAGGCAGAGAGAGACCAAGTGCTTGTCACTGGAGACATAGTACCCACATCGGACAACAAGTACACGCTCGGCGCAACAGGTCAGGCGTGGAAGGAAATTGTGATGGGACCAGGAACCCTTCAGATATACGGCCCCGACCAGTCGAGTCTCGCCACGCTTGGAGCAGACAGGAACGGAGTCGCCTACACGCAAACTGGATTCTCCACACCGTTCATTAACGTGGGGCCTGAAATTAGTCCAGATATAGGGGTGGTCGGCGGCTGGAAGGTAGGACCGACCGGCCTTGCGGGTACAGCTGACTTTGACCTCATTGCCCGTGAGATCATCGCAGGTTCTACCGGAACCACCGGTCCGGACTACTCGCTGATTAAACGCGTCGGACCCACGGGATACACTGGTTCAACCGGTCACACTGGACCCAGAGGCCACACCGGTCATACTGGTCATACCGGTCACACTGGTGTTTCCATGACAGGAACAACGGGAATCACTGGTATCACTGGTATCACTGGAATCACGGGAATCACTGGAATCACTGGTCCCACTGGCGTTTCCATGACTGGTCCCACAGGTATAACTGGCTACACAGGCAGCACTGGAATCACTGGAATCACTGGTCCCACTGGCGTTTCCATGACTGGTCCCACAGGTATAACTGGCTACACAGGCAGCACTGGAATCACTGGAATCACTGGTCCCACCGGCGTTTCCATGACAGGAACAACAGGTATCACAGGTATTACTGGTCCCACTGGTGTTTCCATGACAGGAACAACGGGTATCACGGGAATGACGGGACTAACTGGACTTACAGGAACAACCGGACCTATCGGTCCCACTGGTCCAACTGTAGCGGCTAGCGGAACGTTACAATATAGCCAAACGCTATCCGCCCTCCCAGGATCCCCAACCCAGTATTTCCTCACTGGCGAACAGAGATCCGTGACAACCAATGTAACGACTGCGTCGTATACTACCGATTTTGGCGCCTACAACAACCATGTGCTCGTCACCCTCAATTCTTTCGTAGCAACAGGAGCCGTTTCCATCCAGGTTTCGGGAACATCGATCAGCGAGTCTTCTGGTGTACCTCTCGCAAGTCAGTCGGAAACGATTGCGGTAGACGCAGGAGACAATCCCAAGACATACCAAACAATCAAGAAATGGCTGCTCATCACAGACATAACCATCAATAACACCAGTTCGCAAGATTTCAACATAGACGTGTTGGGATACATTGATTTCCTCAACCAGAATGTTAAGATAGACGGCTACCGCGCAGAAATCCTGGGCGACAGCAATTCCGCAACGACCGACATTACGTTGATTATGCAAGTCATCAGCCAGAGCGGCGCGGTAACCACACTCACCGATATAGAAAACATCGAAGTCGATGGCACCAGTGGAAACGGAACCGTAGTTGACAACGAACGGTCAGGAGCATTCGATAGGAGCTTTACCATGACGGGCGCTGATCTCTGGCCAGCCAACACAACCTACGTCCTGAAACAAACAGACTTCAATACCTACTTCACATCCAACCAGAACTACGTATACGGTTCCAGCAACGGAGGACTCATGGCGAAGGTAACTTCCAGTTCATTTGGTTCAAACGGACCACAGACCGTAACACTTACCATCTTCTACACGGTTTTGTAATCAGATATGGAAGAGGAAAGCGTGTTGATATAAAGTGAATCCATACGCGAATGCGAATATTAAGTATTTGAAAGTATTTGAATACCGACAACTCAAAAGTTTTTATGGGAGTATATATATAAATGGCAAACGTGTCCAGTTATATTTTTGACAACATGTCGCGCATAGGAAATGATGGGTGTAGTATGGATCAGCGGAGCATCCAGTCCATCGACAGCTGCAACTACACCCTTCAAAACTACTTCGCAACAGACTGTTCCATGAGCAAGTCGATTGCTTTAGCAACTACCCAACCAGGCATCAACTACAAGGGAGGGTTTCAGAACGGTGCGGGCGGCTGCAACATTGACACCAACTCCCAGCTCCTGATTGGGTCTGTCCAGACTCATCCCAAATGCCGCATCGACTTGTTCCAGCGCCCGTTCGCAACGGTTCCTTATTTAGGCCGCGGATCGGTCGACCCGACCATCGAGTCGGAAATTCAGCAGGGTGAAATGATCACCAACAAACGCACTGTCACCAAACTGGGCGAGAAGAGCTACATCGAATACACGAACACGCCGCTCATGAACGATCTCAAGGACAGGTTTACAAACGCAGCGTATAGCGTGGAAGGGGTTGCGTCGCCTGGATGGGTGCGTGGAGGAGTCCCTTCTCGCGATTTAACACGGGATACGTGCAGCACTGAAAACAAGTAAGAACACACGCTATTGAATATATTTTTTGTTATAATCATTGTTACATTACAATGATTATATTACACGTGTATCGTATGACACCCATATTTATTATATATACTACTATATATTCATGACAATCGAGCGAATTACGTTTGAAAATCTCAACGAACACTTGCTATCTGATGTTGAAGTAGATGATATGTATTACTATGTAGACAAACAAATAAGAGGAAACTGGATTCCAACAATTGGATTCAAAGAAAATAAAATTGTCACTTATACAAACGACTGGTTATATCTCATCAAGCATAATCCCTCAAAAAATCCAAGAGTAATTATAGCAGACACACATAACCGTATATATTCTAACATATTGAGGGGAGAAATTCCTATAACAAATATAGATGAACCGGTTGTTAACAACATTACATCATTTGCACCGGGAACTGTTCACGGATTTGTTGGTTTTTTCGAATTGATAATGAACTATATCAAAGTATATGCCGCCACAGAACATAAGCTTCTGATTTATAAAGAATCAAATAAGGGTATGTTAGACATCGTCAACCATTTATGCAATAAAGGAATATTGGACAAATCAAAGATAATATACATTCAACCGAATTATGTATATAAATTCAAAAAGATCATCACACCTAGACTTGCAAATCATATTTATAGAGTTGATACTCCATTTATGGATACGTGTAATAACTTTGTAGCTACGTCTATTATCGACAACACTACACTCGAACAGTATAAACAGGATAATGTAAATACTCACGTCTGTACAATGAAAACAACAGGATCCAATAATATTGTGAAACAACACGGATTTACGCAGGAATGTGTAGATAAATTTTGTGATAAAAACAATATTTCGTTTTTAAATCCAGGAATAACCAACGAAATTGAGGTTATTCATAAAATCTACAATTGCGAGGTTTTATACGCTTCGTTTGGAACTTCGTTTATGAAAAATTTTGTTTACATCTCAGATAAGTGTAGAAAAATAGTTGTTTACATATTAAAAGGTTCCCACTACGAAAGACAATACGAACACTGCGTGTATAATAATCAATCAACGAAATTCCGTAACGCAAAACTTGAATTTGTCATTGTCACACATGACGATATTTTCAACTTACACGTTGATAAGGATACTTAAATTATATTTATGCGATTATCATATAAATATAACACACAAGAAACCTTATGTATGATACAAATTACACGTGCTGCTATCATCTAGCTGAATGTTCAGAACAAGAACAAACATATCAACAAGACATGCTTGCCATGTTTACACTATCGGAGTTTGATGATGATACAATCAATAATGATGTGGATATGTTATATAATAAGATGAAAGAGTCTGACCAAATGCGTGAATGTATGAGAAAGGCAGCAGCATTGCTATTAAGTGAAGATGAACGCACAGGATTTAATTTGTTATTTTCCTTTGAGTATCTACACCTAAATATTTCATGTATACACAGTTATGTAAATGACAATCATGATAGTTTCGAGTCACATGTTAAGTTTTTAATGAATAAACTGACAGAAAAGTAAGTACCCGTTATAAAAACATACGAACATAAATTAATCTTAAGCTATATAAATGGCGTCCACGCGAAATAAAAATACCCCAAGCGATTACTGCTTACAACAACAAACATATACACAAGCACGTCAGCATACAATATACAAACATTCGGCCTACGGAGAAGCATACGATACGAAATGGGCAGGGAACGGATTGAATCCAGGCCAACTTCCGTGGAATACCATGTCCAACAACGCACCAGACATCGAATCTTTTCTTTTCGGAATCAACTCAACTAACTTGGTGAATCCACAGCCATGTCTTACACCTGAACTGAAACAGCTACCCACCGCAAACGTCTTCGAAAGAGAGCCTACCTATATCCCCCAACCGCTCGTGATCGAGAAGAAACAACGACCGTTTCCCACTCCAGACTAACCATTACACAATAACAACAAGCCAGTACAGCTTGTTGTTATTTCTGTGATTTATCGGATATTCATTCAATACTCATTCAATACTCAGGCGCATGTTTCTTGAAAATAGAGCCGGTACTCTGTAAATTCGGTATTTCATTCGTGATAACCCCTGGGTTCTGGTATGTACACGTAGACATCCATATTTTTATAATACAAAAGTTTTTTTTGGGTGATATGGTAATACCAGCCACATTGGCAACAAAATCGTCGTTGGAACTCATAGTGTTACCAACAAGAACATAACTCAAATCTTTCCACACATTATACACATGCTTGTTCGAGACCTTGTACGAGAAACAACCGCCACTTCTGTTGCGAGGATCCTCCCAGGTAGGTTTAATCCCGTCTCGCATAAGAAACAGCATACAGTTCTTTACCAAGGTTTCCGGAAGCGTCTCCATAACAGCAATAGTTTCTTCGATACATGACAACGTATAAATGTTTTTATAACTCGCCAAGGTCCAGTCGGTATCGTGTGGTAAATGTGCCCAAAGACACCATGGTTCTGATAGGTTATGGCGTTCCTCTGTTTTTGTTGCCAATATGGAACCTGGGGTTACCATTTGACTAGACTACAGGCATATGTTTATATCATTTTACATAGTATCTAATTCTTCGGATTGTGACTACACTATGCTGTAGATAGTTTTTTCTATCCGAATACTCTTATCATGTGGAATGGTTACCATATTAACGTCGTTGTCTATAATATGAATTTCAAACGGAATGTCATTCAGCGTACGACTGTCGCTATTGAATGCTCGCATATACTCTGCTTTGTAATGCGTGCTCACGATATATTGAATCACTCCAACGTCTATAATATTGTCCACAACATAGTAATTATACTTATCTGGTTCGTAGAGTCGGATAGGTAGCTTAGTAGCGTTGATTTCGATCTCCATGGAAAGAAATCTCACATCCGACGTCTCACAGACATACACTGCAGGACGGTGCTTATACGTTTTGCGATCTATTCCCTGCTGATACACAATGAAATCATACAAATTCACATTGTCTACGTCCATACCACATACGTTCCCAACTACCTCGCCGTTTTGTATACATTGAACACGCTCAACTAACGTTTTCTCGGGGAGTTCTCCGATAAAGTTCACGTATAGGGGCATAAAATAATCTTTTAGAAAAAGGTGATAGTAGTATTGTATATATGTGAACAACTGTACACATACGTTAAATAGTCCAATCATCATAGGTAGCATATAAATAGATAGGTCACACCTATTTATATTATTTCATTATGTATTTAATCTACGGTTCGGTCGTTGTCGCTATCGATTGTTGCTGTCTCGGACAGTATACAGTCTTGCTCACTTCCCGCATTCCATGTGTAGTGAGATCATGTTTGACAACAACGATACATCCAGCTGATGTGGGCTGGATACTATAGTCGTTTGGCATGAAAATAATGGGCGGAGTGTCTTCTGTTGTATCTTGCTCTACGTTACCGGTCGTTTCTTTCTTTTTCAACATGAAAAGGATAATCACTACGATGAGACTCATGAGGACAAATGGCACAAACACAAGGAACCACGCGACCATTATGTATCCAGCGTCACACAACATATTCAACGCAGCACCAAACACAAAGAGGAGGATTATTTTTACGATACCTTTATTGTAATACCCTTGAATAATGTCAAGAATCACTTGAATGGTCATGTATATGATATATATGAGGGCCGGCGGACAAATGCTATCCATACGATACTATATTATATATCAATATAAAAGTGGCTTGCCATTCTTGAATTTCCCAATTTCTTTGCCAATATCATCGTCAGGTAGGATTTCGTAGATAACTCCATTTTTTTCGTCGGTCGTGTAAACCTTTTTACCCTTTACGAGAACTTCATATACTTCCTCTTCCTCTTCCTCCTCTTCTTCAACTTCCTCTTCTACTTCCTCCTCCTCTTCCTCTTCCTCTTCTACTTCTACTTCAACTTCATCTTCCTCTTCCTCTTCCTCTTCCTCTTCCTCTTCCTCTTCCTCTTCCTCTTCCTCTTCCACTTCAACTTCCTCCTCTTCATCTTCCTCTTCATCTTCCTCTTCCTCTTTCTCTTCCTCCTCTTTCTCTTCCTCTTCCTCCTCTTCTCCCTCTTCTATACTCCAGTCGTCACATTCATAGCCCTTCTCAATAAGGCTATCTTCTTGTTCCTGGAAACACATTGTACAAAGAGTTTTTTCCTCGTACATATTGCCGGGCTTTCCCTTATAGACGATATGAATTGAGTTTTTATGGCAGTCCACGGATACAGAACATGAATCACAGTCAACGTATCTATTATCCTCTTCCTCCGTCTTCTTATCGAGAATTTCAAGCGATATGTTCTCTAAACCAGAAGGACTCGCCGACAGTTGTTTTTTTAACACCTCAACCTCCTGGGTCAGTTTCTCTACAGTTTTCAATAAATAGCTGGCATCTTGGTCGGATTTACAGCACGTACATGAGCGAAGGGCAGGAATTTCCATAATCTTATCATACGTTTCCTTATACATATGATACTTGTCACACTTCTCCGTCAAATAGGTATTCATCTCTTCGTGAATCACACTGGATACACGACGAATCATACGGTCGTTCATAATATTACTACTGGTTTCGTGAAAAGAATCTACACTCATCGATATTACTTATACTATGAATTATTTAATATAGTTTGAAATATACATTAGTCACATCAATCAACCAATCAATCAACCAATCAATCAACCACCACATACTGTATCATATCATTTCGTTTACGAGATAAGAAAATAAAGTCGACCATGTATATAATGTCGTCAGACAACGATATGGTGTGTATAGACAACGATGAAATAGACGAAAGGGTACAGATTGTAATGAGACAGACAGATTATACCACAGAACACGCGAAATCTGCGTTACAAAAACACAATTACGACACAATGTCGTGTATACGCGAATATTTAGGAGTTCCTGAAAAAAAAACACAAAGTAAACCTGTCTCGATTAACCAGCAAATATATCGCGAGATTCGACACAAACTCGGGTCGGTTGAAGCACCCATTTATAGACCGGAGGATGTCGAAGAATAGGTACACTACGTCGATTTCTGTAACATGTCAGATATCAGCGAATATGTTAATAATTGTCGTACTTTATAAGGGGTCTGGGTGTGAGCATAGTTATCATGATACATGACAGACGTGTCAAACTGACGTATCCCAACTGCGACGGCATAGTTTACAATTTGTTCCACCTCAGATTGATTGTCGCCAGTCAATCGAAGCTGTAAGCAAACGTTCCCAAACATGCTATTATCTACGTAACGAGAAAGATGAAATATCAGCATAGAAAAATCGGCAATTGTCATTGTTCCAAAATAGTCAACGATGTTTACTATTCCATTTCTACCTACAGCATCTATGTGATCCGAAATATACTGTGCGTAACCTCTCTTGATCGCATCACGGAGACCATCAGAAGAATTCCAGTAAGGAATGTTTAACTTCAAACTGTACTTTTGATCACCACTATAACTACAATTAAGTTTTGTTAATAAAGACACACACTCGTCTATATCTTCGCCCTGTTTATCGTACATAGGCAGTACAGTAAATGGTACTACATGATCCATTAATCTTGGATGGACACACAACGTATAACGCGTGATTCCGTAGGAAATCGACATGTTTAACTGTTTCATGTTGTAAATTGACGCATACAACTCTACGTTCTTGTCGTGTTTCTTGTTATATTTACAGAAACTATCATACATTACCGCGTTATCGTGCGATGGATCTGACAATGAACCCTGGAAAATCTCCCCCATTTCTACACTTTGACAATTTTTATTGGAAACAATCGTTGGATAAACAGACATTTTAGATCCTGTTTGAAGTCGATCACTGTTTCCATCGTAACGAAATAGGGTCCGTACTGTATCATGAAACGATACATCATGTACCTTGACAGTATGAATTCTGCGCAATATATCGGGTGGTGTGATAGACACCATACTTCGCAGCCGCACCCCCAACATTAATAATATATTATACTACATATAATATAATAAATAGAATCGACATACGCATAATCTACCCGTATATCATTATTTCCCCTGCTGTAGTCCGAAATTTTCGGCCAGTGCCTCGTTCTTCGTGGCCAGTTTTTTCATCTTCTTCCCAGGTTGGTTTGTGGAGATGATCTTATTGCTAATAATATGGTCGTCGTTTGTCTGATGTAACTCCGGCATAATTCGAGTCATAGGTTTGTCCACAATCAAGAAGAGTCGCTCGTCACTCAACAGTGCCCTGTATTCCTGAATGGTCATATTTCCATAATACTTGTCTAATACGTAATATGGCGACGGTGCGGGCTTGATGTTCTTACTGTAGTTGTATACAGCCCCATATATGTGGTTTAACAAATAGTATCGCTCAAACTTCGCCGAACTGTCGATGTTTTCATCCATTAAAAACGCCGATGCACACTCGGGGGTACAGAAGCATCCATACACCTGGTAGGTATCCTTCAGAAAACACTTGGGGATGAAAATTGGCGGATTGTCAAATGAACACGTACACCAAAAACAATCTGACTTAAAATTGTCGGTCTGATTATGGTGCAGGTTCTGCTCAAGCTGTTTCAGCTTGTTCCATATTGTTTTCATTTCATTGTCGTCGACCTCGGGGTCAACAAACACCTCCTCCACAGGGTTGGATTTCAATTGGCTCTGTTGATTACTAGATACTACATAATTACTCCCGAATCCAGCAGACGACTGAACGTCCCCCGAAAGAGGTTCGAAACCAGCACTGATAGTTGAATTATATGGTTCCATATAACTGCCATGAGTAACATGTAAATCTTTAAGCGAACACTTCAAGTGCAAAATAACATTCATCTTCGGCTCTACGTTATCTGTCACGGGAGACTCGGGTACCACTATTTTCCCGCCTTTTGGTTTGCGACCTCTTTTCTTGGGCGGGGGTTTCACATGTTCTACAGACGCAGTAGATTCTATATCACATGATACAGACGATTCAACAGAAATAACTGTATTTGTTGACGTTTCCTCGACAACAGGGTTCTTAGGTTTGCGGCCTCTTTTTTTCGGAGTAGGTTTTGAATCATCGGTAGACATTATGAATAACATGCATCTATCAATTTAAGCCATTTATATAAATATTTAAGCTCAATTTTTCTCGTAACACCCTCGACACACAGGCACATAATTGTCCGACCCCACTACTCGCTGATCGGTTTCGCCTGTTATGCGTTTTGAAAATAACCCAGGTTGTCCGTTCTTACATATTCCGCATAGACTATGCAGTTTCGTTACTTTGTCGCAGAGAGGTATCAAATCTAACAACTGTCCAAACCTTTCTCGCTTGAAATCCCCGTCAAGTCCACAGACGTAAACGCGTTTGTTTTGTTTCAACATATCCACCACCGAAGTATACAAGTCTTCGAAGAATTGCGCTTCGTTGATGAGCACGACCGCCGAATTGTGAAAACTGTCGTTCCCCTGTTTGTGCAGTTCTGCGAGATCACCGAGCATGGTTGTCTGTATACACGGTATCATTACTTTGTCATGCGTGCTTAACATGCTTTCCGAATACCGTGTATCCGATTGGTGATTAATAACACATACAGGAATATCGCAATACTGACACTGTTTATATATGTCCAGCAACTTGCTCGTTTTCCCCGAAAACATAGGCCCCATAATGATTTCCAGATATCCCGTCATGACTAGTTGTTCTCGTTGGTCCATCATAATATATATATGCTACAACATATCATTTTACGTAATTCATTTTTATTCAAATATGACATCTACTTCTGAAAATAATATAAACCGATTTGTCTAAAGCATGTAAGCATGAACAAGTACTGTCCTTTTGTAGAAAAACATCGACCAAAACATTTCGATGATATTGTGTTGGATCCAATCAACAAAAAAATATTGAAAACCATCATAGAGAAGACCCATTTCCCCAATGTATTGTTCTATGGTCCTCCGGGAACAGGTAAAACCACCACAATCATCAATACCATACAGGCTTACCATAAAAAAGCCGGTGTACAGGGGAGCACGTCAGGTCTCACCATCCATCTAAATGCGTCAGACGAACGAGGCATCGATATCATTCGTAACCAGATAAGTTCGTTTGTGTCGTCCTCTCCTCTTTTCAGCAACGGGATGAAGTTTGTTATCTTGGACGAGGTAGATTATATGACAAAAAACGCCCAACAGGCGTTAAAATACCTCCTCGAAGAGTACCCGAAGAATGTACGGTTTTGTCTGATATGCAATTACATCAGCAAAATAGACGAAGGTCTACAAAACGAGTTTCTTAAGCTGCGATTTGACCAGTTACCTAGTACAGAAGTAGTCACGTTTCTTAAAAAAATATCAGACGAAGAGGAGTTGAACATTGACACAAACATTCTCCTGTCTATACAAAGAATATACAAATCAGATCTACGCAGCATGGTAAATTATATACAAACAAACCAGGACATGTTCAAAGAAGGATACACAATTATTGACCACCACACATGGGACGAGCTGTACACCATTGTTTCAAACAAACCTGAAATGACCAATCCAGATATTATCCAGCACATACGCAGACTGACCATCAGATACAACATGGACACTAAAAATATAATTGTCGACTTCTTGAACTATATTATTAGAAAACACGAAAAGGCGTGTACAAATATTTTTTTATCGTTTGTCGAGAATATAGTACATTCCAACAAGATGAAAGAATACAGCGTGGATTACTTGCTTGACAACTTGCGTAACCTGTTGTCTTCCACGTAACCAGTGTCGTGGTATGCCAGCGTCATTTTATCAAACGAATTGATACGTTTGTTCAATTTACGCAGAAAGTCGTTTGAGTGGGGAGGGGAACTTGGATCAAACGCATTATAACTACATTTTGTTTCTTGGCTATACACAACAGTCGAATTATTTGAAACAGGGACTGGAACTGGTACGCTGGGTGTTTCAAACATATATTACCATAACAAAATATTTTGTTTAATATATTTATTAAACAACATAAAGAAAATAAATGATTCTGGTATAGAGAGCGTTTATATACCAATCCCAACTACATATACAATGGAATTAAACATAGACGACGAATGGGAACAGTTTCTGACTGTTCCCGATGACGAGTGCCAGGAAGAAGTTTCGGAGGAAGTTGTTGCGTCTACGATATCCAATGAGATATGTCCTAAAGCAACCGATATCTACATATCCACAAAGACGAACATTGCCTACTTGAACACTACGATCGATCTGAAAGGGGTGTTTTGGAAAATTCCCATTATAGACTATGGAACACCGATAGTGGGAATTGTGAAAAAACAAATGAAATTCAACTCTACTTCGTCAGACGAATTACAAGAACTAAATGATAATTTGCGTGATATTACGTGTCTAGAGCAGAATGTCATCACCAGTATCAATAATCCATCAGGTCGTATCAAATTCAAGGACATACGTAAAGTGAGCATCGGATTATGTAAAAAAGACATTGTTAGCTATAGATCCAAAAAGAAGAGTGCGTTCTATAACTGCTTTGTCATGATATTGCGGTTGAAATCTGGCGACATATTCAAAGAGTATCATGTAAAGGTGTTTAACACAGGAAAATTAGAAATACCTGGCATACAGTCAGACGAATCCTTTCTGGAGATACTTGAACTTGTTATCGAGACAATGAAACCACACACCTGTCATACGTTACATGTATTACACGAGAAAACACATACCGTATTGATAAATTCTAACTTTAATTGCGGATTCTACATCAACCGAGAGACTCTGTTTGATACATTGAAGTTAAAATACAACCTTGAGTGTATATACGACCCGTGCTCATATCCTGGTATTCAGTGCAAATTTTATTACTATGAAGGATTGGAACAGCAGACAGGTGTTCAACAAACGAGTATTGACAATGGTGTTGTGGTGTCGTTCATGATATTTCGTACAGGAAGCGTGCTAATTGTTGGAAAATGCGACGAGTATGTTCTTAGAAACATATACAGTTTTCTTAAACTTATACTCGCGAATGAATTCGGACATGTCGGTGTAAAAATAATTGATCGCAATGCGATCGTAAAACCCAAAAATACCAAAATGAGACGTAAAATCATCTCTGTATAACCACGTATTATGTACATATTCTACACAGATGTTATGTAATTGCTTACTTTTGTTAGTTCAAAGACGGCATCTATGTCGTGCTGCGAAACCTCGGGCTCGGTCATTTCGTGCTGTATGTACTCGACCGCTGCATAGAGTATTTTGTCTATGTTCTCGCGCATATTGTATTTTTCGTTGTTGATGTCATCTATCTCTATATCTATATTTGTCGTTCTATTTGAGGACGTTGGTCGCTTGACATCCCGCTTCAATCTGAACACCGTCTCTTTATACACGTATAAAACCGCATCTTTCGTGGTAAGTTTCAAAAACGTATGGTTGTTTTCAATGACCTGTAACACAAATTCAATGTATAAGCAGATACTACGCTGTGCGTGGTAGATTGCAGCGGATACGTTATTGGTATACAAGAGCATCATTTTGAAGACATGTGCCATTGTCTCCAGTCCACGTACAAGGGTGAATTTGAATACATCTAAATTAGCCATCACTATCTTTTTTTCATCCTTGTGTATGAATTCAAAATATTCGATGACTATTTTCTTGAAGTACTCCTCGACGATTGTCTGGGGGAGGGATATTTTCTTAATGTATGTATTAGAATCTACTAGTGAATATACCTCTTCCATTATATACTACACACTTAAAATACTTTGTTGGTAATTAGTATAAAGACTTTATATCTAGTATTATAAAATGTCAGAACAACCTACTACTTCTGCAAGTGAGGCTGGTTACAAACTACCCAGCGATGCGACCCTCAAGCATGCGTCAAAGTTGTCGATTGTGGAAGACAAACCAATTTTACTGGACTACTGGACCGCTTCTTTAGACAAGAAGGCTCTGGTCGGTGTTCGTGAGTCTGGGGAGAAACTTCTCGTGAAGAGCGAGGACGAGTACACCAGTCCTATTTCAAAATTTTACAAGAGTGCTACCGAGTATATTATTATTACGGAAAATTCTATTTACTTGGTTTCTTCTGAGATTCCTACGAAGAGAATTACCTAAATCGAATTGTAGTGTCATCATTTAGTGTGGTATACACCAAATGTTGTTGGTTACAATCATAAATTATATTCTGGGTCTTATTATATAATAGACAATGTCACAATCATCTAGATCGGCAATTGGAGCAGGAGGAGGAAGTTTTTACTATGGAAAATATGGATTTCTGTACAAGAAAAAGGCGGGGGGTGGAGGAAGACGAAGCACTAAGTTTTTCGCAGGCGGCGGCTCAACCACGAACAACGCAACGTACCTATACAACAAGTACAAGCCCGGTGAAACTGGTGTAGGAGCACAATCGACCGCTGTTCGTCGTGCCAAAAATATACGTGCGTCAGTGTGTACACCTGATAATAAATGCGGACCGTTTTACAATACCTTGGGAAAAGACAACAACTATACGCGGAATCTGGGCATGAATAATACGCTGTCCAGGGAAAACTATCCACTTTATCCCATTTACAATCCTTCTGGAATCCAACCACCAACAGAATACTCCTAACGAGTACAAGTAAATATACACAATTACAGGATCAATGATCAGATCACTCGTCATTGTGATTGTGTATATTTTGTATATTTTGTATATTTTGTATATTTTGTATTACAATACAGCGGAAATAGAATCAATTTGTTTGGATGTTAGTGTAGTAGGAAACTCAACATCAAACGTGATGACCAGACTTCCTACATGACCATTTCGACTGAGTCCCATTCCCTGTATCGATTTGAAATAGGAAGGAGTTACAATAGACCCCTTGTTATTGTTAATCGTATATGTCTTCCCGTTGACATGTTTCAACTCGAACGAAAACCCGCAAAGCGCCTCCTTTAATGAGATCTTCTTCTCAATGATCAAATCAAGACCTTGACGCTTGAACGGGGTAGTGTTTTCAATCTTGATGAATATTTTGATATCACCTTTGCTGATTTCACTTGCTACATTGCCCTTATCCCGCAAAACGATGATCTCGTTATCATCGATACCTGACGGAATCTCCACATATATCGTCTCGTTTTCGAATGTTTTTGATCCATCCTGATATATCCATCGCTCCACTTCAACAGGAATGTTCGCACCCGTCATCACCTGTTCCATTGTGACTGTGACTGTTTTTATAATCGGGGTTAATTTTTGCTGCTGTCCACCATGCTGCATGTTTACAGGCATACCATTATGGAATACACGAACATTTCCAAATGGGATCCCTCCTGGCATTCCCTGCATGCCTGGCATTCCTTGCATGCCTGGCATGCCTGGCATTCCTTGCATGCCTGGCATTCCCTGCATGCCTGGCATTCCTTGCCCAGTTTCCATGTTCATGAATCCAAAGAGGTTTTGAAATAGATTGTCTACGTTGACGTCTCGGCCACCCATTCCTCCCATTCCACCCATTCCACCCATTCCACCCATTCGTGTAAAGGGGTTTTTCATACCATTATCGTATTCCTGTCGCTTATCCACATCACCCAGCGTCTCGTATGCCTCACCTATTTCTTGAAATTTTCCCTGTGAACTCGCGTCCTGATTCTTGTCTGGATGGTATTTCAAAGACAGTTGTCGATACGCTTTCTTTATCTCGTCATGGCTTGCACTCTCCGATACACCTAAAACATCGTAATACGTGCCGTCCGTCATATAACTATTCTTTTAACAGATAAACTTAAATAGTTATTGACGAATTAGATATAATGGACAACCAACTATTCGTAAATAAATTTCGACCACAAACACTCGAAGATTTTGAACTTGACGCCGACTTCCTCCACATCCTGCGGACGATATTATCCACAAACACCATGAATATCCTTCTGGTCGGCTCCCCAGGAACCGGGAAAACTGCCATCATAGACACGCTCATGGCAGAATACTATACAAACACGCCGTCTGCCAAATATTCAAAGAATATACTCTCTATCAACAATCTAAAGGACCAGGGTATAAACTACTACAGAAACGACGTAAAGAATTTTTGCCAGACAACGTCGGGTGTTCATGGGAAGAAAAAATGTGTCGTCATGGATGACATCGATTTCATGAATGAACAGAGCCAGCAGGTGTTCAGAAATTCCATTGATAAATACCAGAACAAGGTTCATTTTATTGCGTCGTGTACAAACATACAAAAGGTCATTGACAGTATACAGTCCAGGTTTCTCATCATAAAAATCAACCCTATCCAGCGCGACGGACTCTACACCATCATGAAAAAGGTGGTGTGTTCTGAGAATATATCCATAGACCCAGATGCTATAGACTTTGTCATCGACGTATGCAACTTGTCCATCAAGGCCATGATGAACTATCTCGAAAAATTCAAACTAATTGATGACCATATCACTCTTACCACGGCTATTCAAACCTGTACAAATATCAGCTTTATGGTGTTTGAGACATATACAACCCACATACGGGAACATCGACTGTATGACGCAATCATGATGCTCTATGATTTACATGACAAGGGTTACTCGGTAATGGACATCTTGGATAGTTATTTTTCTTTTGTCAAAATGACCCAGGTATTTTCGGAAGACGAAAAGTATCAACTCATTCCTATCATATGTAAATATATAGCTATATTTCACGAAATCCACGAAGATGAGATAGAGTTATCACTATTTACCAATAATATATACAAGCGTATAGCAATGACGAAGTAGTTATTCGGATTCTTTGATACCGACGAAAATAATATATATAGCTACATATATATTAGTTATGAATGCTTCTCCAGAAAGGTCCAGCATTTCTTCCCCGTCCCGTACTCCCGATTATTTTAACGTAACAAAAGGATATGAAACGATACATGTAGGTCATATCGGCAAATCCTACACAGTTGTGAATGATGATACATACGACTATTATGTTTTAGCAGGTATCGAAGAGAACGAATTGTTTAGTAAACTTGTCATGATGAACATGAATATACGTTCCGGGTGTGCATTTGATGAAAATATTCACAAGATTTCGCATCATTTCCCCGACCACATGAAGGTCGTAAACAAGTCAGTGAGCTACCAGTCGGATATGCGACGAGATAATCTTGGATATTTTATTGATAAATACAACGATATGTTCTTGAAAATGAATCTTCAAGGCCAAGAGTATTTGTGGATTCTTTCATTACCGTCTGAAGCCCTCACCAAGTTCAAGCAGATGGTCATTGTATTCCATGATATAAACAATAACCCTACGAAACAGCGTGCGGTCAATAAAATCAATTGTTTCCGAAGGCTGGTCGAAACTCATGATATCGCGCACATTGTACCTAACGGTGCCGACTTGGTGGTCACCTATATACGTAAGGATCGCATGCCTACAAAAGATAGAACAGAAAACGTGACTCTGGAGTATGAACAAGAGGAGGAGGTCATGTCGGAATGCGAAGAGCTTCCTGAAGACGCGGCGATTGAAGAGGAACCTCAGGATGAGAAGGTCGAGAAGGTCGAGGAAATCGAGGAGAAGACCGAGGAGAAGGCTGAGAAGGTCGATGAGAAGGCTGAGAAGGCCGAGGAGAAGGTCGACGAGAAGGCTGAGGAGAAGGCCGAGGAGAAGGCCGAGGAGAAGGTCGAGGAGAAGGTCGAGGAGAAGGTCGAGGAGAAGACCGAGGAGAAGGCTGAAGAGAAGGCCGAGGAAATCGACGAGAAGACTGAGGAGAAGGTCGAGGAGAAGGTCGACGAGAAGGCTGAGGAGAAGGTCGACGAGAAGGCTGAGGAGAAGGCCGAGGAGTTCGAGGAGAAGGCCGAGGAAATCGAGGAGAAGGTCGATGAGTTCGAAAAGAAGGTTGAGGAGAAGGTCATTGAGAAGGCCGATAAGAAGGCTGGTAAGAAGGTCGATGAGAAGGCTGAGGAGATCTAACTTTTTATGTGCGTCTAATATAAGAATGCCTTCACAATTATTTAAACAAAATGTACCGTTTGATACGTTTTTTGAATTTCTCAAAAAAATATGTACTCATACAAACGACTCTTATGTGCTTGATAACGCAGCATATAAAAGAGGAAACATGCATGGTTACGTCCAGGAGTTTTTTGAAAAAATTAAACAATATTATCATACCGCAAAACGCGTCTATGTGGACCGAAAACAATCATACACAACATTCATGACAATCATTCGTCAAATTTGTAAATCCCACAACGTACCGTACTCGTCCAAAATAGCCTACAGCAAGTCAAGGTACGAAATCATCTATTATATATCTACCCCCACCCAACCAGACTGAATACTATCCACATTCGATAGTATTCAATTCATACACGTATACACATAGACAAGGTTAGTTAGTTAATTAGTTAATTAGTTAGTTAATTAGTTAGTTAGTTGCCCGCATAGGACGGCTCCTCCAACTGAAGCACGTTGTTTCCCAATAAATCGGGTTTCAGTCCCCATACCGGAGCCTGGCTAGGTACACTCCAGAAACTCACCCATCCAGGATTAGGTTTCAGTTCTGTTATAATACCACCATTCTCATCTATCATATTTGCCATCATAATGTATTTGCTCAGTATAATATTTGCCTCGAGAACTTGACTCACGGACATGCGCGAGAACCACTCATATTTGCGTCTACTCAATATTTCGTGGGATGGGATCCATATGCCGTACAAGTTTTGCGTGATCTTGAGGGGATTGTTCGACATAAGCTCGTCCAGGGTAATTGGCTCGTCTTCCGAATCCTTCACCCCCAAAAGGGACCCCGATACAGTGTTGATCTGTTTCTTGCGCACACGTCCCTCGATCCATCTATTAAATTCACCTGTGAAAATGGACTCACTTGTAAAGTCCCTGGAAATACCGCGCTGCATAAAGTCCATCAAATCAAACATCGTCTTGTTCTTTCGCGATGCGCCCATGAAGTTCATATTCGGGTAGAAGTTAAATGTGGTAGAGGTGATGTTTCGGTCGACATTCTCACACACAAACGGTTTGTCACCGCGGATGCCGTTGGTATACATAGGAAAGAGGTCACGCATACACAAAAACGAGAGGGGTACATTGATTCCGCCGTATATGTACAACAATTTCACCATACCTAAAGACCGCATCTTCTCTGTGATAGGATTACTGATCAGTTTCATGTCGATTTTCCAGTCAGGTATCAGTTTCTCAAATGTAGAATCGTCGATAATACATATGCGGAACGAATCCGAACACTTGTTAATGATGCTCTGGATGGTGATATAGAGATAGGGTTGGTTTAGTTCATAACTGCTTCTGGAACCAAAACTAGCCCAGTTTCGCGCATTATATTCGTACGGAATATGGATCCAGATAATAGGCTTCTTGCTTTGAGCTAAATCCTCGCGCTGTTCCTCTAGAATTTCGCGAATGGTTCGGTAGTCTTCCTTCTCGTTCTCGCGCGCAATCTTCTCGGTCATACGCCTATATAAAAACATCAACACGAATACAGCCGTGATGATTATCGTTAGATTTAATAATTTTTGCATATATTATATCATTATATTTTTTTTCAACGCCTTTCAGTTTCCGATCTTCATGATTCCTCCCCAGAACTCCTTGTTTTTCTCCTTGGCAGCCTCCGCCTGTCTCGCCAGCTCATAGGCGCGCTTGTTTGTCATTGTGGACTCCATCTTCTCGCGCTCAGCCAGGTACTTGTTCGCCTGGATCTCCGACAACGGAACCGTGTTCTGCGTATTTCGGAACGTCATATACTCATTTACCGTGCTGAACTTCTGTACATTGGCATAGTCCTCGTCGGTAACCGGAATCACACTTTCCACATGGGCCTGTTTCAGATCCTGGTACCCCACACTACTAAACATATCTGAACTATAATTGTCCTGGGGACCGTCAAGTATATTCGACGCGCCCGCACTCTGAAACGTGAGCTCGCGCACATCGTTGTGAACAACCATCGCACGCACCTCCTTCTTCTTCTTTTCAAAGTGTTCATTCATCGCACGCATATTCGTGATGTTCATCTCCTCAGTGACGCCTTCCTCAGACGCCATCCAATTACCATACCCATTCTCGTCCTCGTCCACGCTCGTCTTCTGCTTCTCGAACTGTTCGTTGAACCATTTGTTAAAATTACCTGTGTCTTTGAGTTTATCGTTCTTCTCAAAGAACGTAGAGAGAGCCCGTTTCTTGTTTTCCTCCGACGTATCCAATGGTATATATTCGTCAGTGTTCATCTTTTTGTTCACGTTCTTGTTCTTGAACTCATAAATTGAATACAGCGTCTTGTATGCCTTGGAGTAAAACAGAAAATATTTGGTATCAAGTTTGGATTTGTCTGGGTGAAGACGAAGAACCTGTTGTTTCGCACGCTTCATGTCCGCTTCGTTGAAATTTTCACGTATCTGGAACAAGTTGATTATGTCTTCTAAACTGTAGTTGTTTATGTCCAGGTCAAGATCGAGTCTGTTCTTTGGATCCATGTTCATATATTACATACCCGAAAAATATATGAACTCTTAACGATGTATCCATCCGCCTGGATAATCTTCAACTCTAATAACCACTTCCACAGTGACATGAAGAAGACATCATAATGTCAATCCACCTACCTCTACCTATGAACTACTCTCCGCAGCCTTTATTTGTGCTTGGTATACACCACAACGTTTAAAAAACGCCGCCAACTTTGCGGGGTCTGCGCCAGTGACACTGTCATCTGGAATGTAATTGGTGTTACCCTTCTTGTAGCACAACACAACGGGTATTCCGTTCACCATTCGCTTAGACTTCATCATAGCGTACAAGTCGTCGCATTCATCGACGTCCAAATCGGCACACAATACGTCTGGGGGAGAAGTGGCGAAAAACCCCTCCAGGACTGGAGCGATCTTTTTACACGGGCCACACCACGTTGCACCCAGCTTAATGATGATCAGGCCAGGGTTTACTTTCAAGAGCTCGAAAAAATCCTTGCGGGAGGGGATACAGGATATTATTTGCTTTTGCATATGTAACTCTGGGATACTAAAATTTCTCAGAACGAACGATTTTGATCGATGTTCGTTCTACGGCTCCTCAGCTACCCCCTTGTCGATAATCGTATTCTTGGCAATCGACCTGATAATCTTGCCGAAATCTCGTCGCTCAGCAACATCCGTGGCTGGACCCATTGCCTGCACCATCATCTTCAAGTATATGTCGTTCTTCTTGTTGTCGTACTGGTCATACCCCGGATTCTCTCGCTGCCAGTCGTCGAACAGCATGATGTTCTTGTTGGACAAGTCCTTGATAGCTCGTTTCAGTTTGTCTTGGTTGGGGTTGTCCTTCTCCCATGTATCCTTGTCTTTGATATGAAGAACCTCTCGTTTCAGATCACTGCAATGTATAGGTCGTTTGGTAACGTCGAGTTCGTTCAATCCGCGCACAAACATGCGCGATATTCCTTCGGCGTACCCCAACTCGCCCACGCGCTCAAGGTCGTGTAGATTCAGCTGAAGCGACTTGATGAAATCTTGGATGTTCATTGCGTCCTTACAAGTTTCATTCAAGAAGAACTGGAGATTGAACGTCTTGTTGTTGCTGTTTGTCTGTGTAATATTGTTGTTCCCGTTTGTAATATGAGTGTTTACAGAGCCCTTGGCCACCTCTTTTGACATCTCAACAATCTGGTTGTTTTGCGTGATGATCAGATCCTTGAACTCTTGGTTCTGTTTGACAAGCATCATGATTGTTTCCTTGTCCGAACTGTCATTGGTTATCGTGTCAGAAGACACAACTGTATTCTCGGAATAGCACCGCTGTTGATGTTTCCATAGACCTCCGTGCGTCTTGAACATTCGACCACAACAACTACATAGATAGCTCGGGTCTATCGTCTGGCGACTTTTGGCGACTTTTGGCGACTTTTTCTCGCCACTGAGACGATGAAGGTGTTTCTGGGTTAAGATGTGTTTTGAAAAATCCGATTTTTTACAGCATACATAGTCACATGATTCACATACGAAATTCTTAGATTTATCGATGGCGACTTTTTGACTTCCATTACTTCCATTGACACCATAACGAGGTTTATGCTCTGATACATGTTTCATGTATTCACTTTTACTAAAGCATATTACGTCACACTTGTCACACATAAAATTCGGCGAGTTTTTTTGACTTCCAAATACTTCCATTACTTCCTAAACTAGGAAGTCATAAAAAGTCGCCGTTTTGGACGCATGAAACGGCGAAAAATGTATCGTCACAACTTTGGAGGCGAAAATACAGAATTAAGAGCATTATCGTCTGAGACCATTTTTTTGATATGGTTTTTCCAAAACTCTTTTGCACATTCACAAATTGGACATTTCTATGTCCCAATAAATGTCCATTTTTGAAATCTTGAAAATAGTTTTGGAAAAAATACCTCAAAATATATAGGCTTCCAGAATTACGAATGTAATATATCGAGTTTTGTACTTAAAGAACGCAATGCTGTAAACAATCTATTTTCTGGGTGTATTGTATGAAGAGGTATCATAGTGAACCTAATATACGGGTTATGGAGGCTATCAAAAGCTCGCCACAGCTTTCAAGACTAGCAAATCCTGTATGGGTGAGAAACCGTACAAATGAGATTCTAGCTGATCATGACATAGACGCCGCTCTTGAGGAGATAGATGATCAGCGTCCTGGTGTTGTGGTAAAGGAAGAGCGTAACTTCAAGAGGAAGTTGGAGAATATTACCCCTCCGTTTGGAGACGGTCCTGGTAGTACTGGTAGTAGTATATCTAAAAAATCAAGAGTAGGTGGTAAGAGACGAACCCGGCGTGTTGGTACGCGAAAGACTGCTAAAAGACGTAAGGGGCGTACAGCACGCAGAACCTCCCGACAGATGAAAAAACGTGGAGGGCGTAGTCGCAGCAGACGCAGAGGGAGCAGAGAGAGATGATGAGTGAGAAAATAGGTTTGAACCTGGTAAAAACTATATGTGACGAGTATAATGAGGAATGTAGTTGTCACAGGCGGAGCAGGTTTTTTAGGAAGCCATTTGTGTAAACGACTAGTTTATGTAGATGCGAACGAGATAAATGTGTATTGTGTGGACAATCTTGTCACTGGGAGAACGGAAAATATCGACAGTCTTCGAAAAAAAGACACGTTTCATTTCGTGGAAGCCGACATTACGAACAGCCTAACAGACTTGATTGATAATGGAAAACTACCATCGGACATCCACGAAATATACCATCTTGCGTGTATTGCCAGCCCTCCCACGTACAAAAAATATTCTATCGAGACATTGAACACCAGTTTTGTCGGGACATCGAACGTGCTAGAACTTGCAAAGAAGTGTGGGGCCAAGGTATTGTTTACCTCTACATCGGAAGTGTACGGTGACCCACTCGTTCATCCTCAACCAGAAGAGTATTATGGAAACGTGAATACTATGGGCGAGAGAAGCTGCTACGACGAGGGAAAGCGGGTAGCTGAGACACTTATGTATGAGTACAGGAAGAAGTTCGGGGTAGACGCGAAGGTTGTGCGTATTTTCAACACGTATGGACCGCATATGGACATCAACGACGGTCGTGTCATCACAAATTTCATCCAGAAGATATTGAAGAATGAACCACTTGTTATATACGGTGACGGCAAACAAGGACGTAGTTTTTGTTATGTCACTGACATGATCTCTGGGTTGGTGAAAATGATGAAATCGACCGCGCATGGTCCCATTAATCTTGGCAATCCCGACAACGAATTTACGCTCAACGAACTCGTTGCGGCGTTTGAGGACATTTTACGTAGAAAACTGGAGGTGGAATATATCGAGGCAACTGAAAACGATCCGAAGCAGCGACGTCCGGTGATTGATAAGGCCAAAGACGTTCTAGACTGGGCATCAGGTGTAACGCTTCGGAACGGTCTATTGGAAACCATGGAACATTTTAAGGTGGACATGAAGTCCGTGTAACAATATATTGGAGGATGACCAATCAATATATTGAGGATTCTATGATATGATATTACTTGTAGAAAGACTGGTACAACCCCTTGTTTTTGTCTAGAAACACCGCGAGTTCGCGGATATCAATTTCAGGAAGTTGTGCGTGTCCTTCCCAAAAATACTTACAGAACGCCCAGTGGAATTTGGCGTCGTCTGTGTACCAATCGGGGTAGTGTAGTAGCAGCGCATCGCACAATTTCGCAGGTAGCAAGGAAAGGCTGTGTTTTGGGAGCACGTAGCACAATTGAAGTATCTGCGACACCGCAGCATGCTTATTGGGTTGTATATACGTAGTGTCAAAATGAGGAACATGTTTAATGAGGTCGCTTAGAAGAGGTGGATAGTGGTACTTGTAACACCATCTCCAGTCAGGACAATTTGTCGTATAATATTTGAATGTCCACTCTAATCCCTCCAGATAGTTGGTAGATATTTGTTTGGTGCGCACGTCGTTGAACTCAACGCCCAGGAGTTCGTTGTAGTACCGGTCCTTCCATTGAGGAGTGGATGGTTGAATAAACTTCTCGCATCCCCGCTCGTAGGTCGGCAACGCATTGAACTTCATAAAACGCTCTTCTGGCGTGTTTTCTGGGAACGCACGATACTCATATTTGTTCCTTTTGTTGAGTTCTGCTAACAGGTATTCCTCTTCTCGTCCTGCGAGAGTAACCAGAAGCTTGCGGACGTTCTTCCAGACGATCTGGTTGTTCTTTATCATCAGTTCCTTGGTACCACCAAGCTGCTGTTTGTATACATTTAATAGCTTGTCGATACCATTTGTCCGAATATTGATTGCGGGGAAGTGTGGCATGAAGTCGTTACCCAGCAAAAAGCAGAGAAAAATGTAATCGTGTGTGCGGTCGACGATATCGGGCTTTCCGTTGTTCATGTACGACGTAATGTTGCTCGCCAGCGCAGGTATGTCCATGACATAGTTCTCGTTGGGTTCTAGGGAACTGTCTACCGATTTGATGAACTCAGGTGTTTCGCGGAACAGATATATCTTAGGAAAATGGACCAGATTGTTAATACTCAACATGATAAGGTCTGCGTCGAGTCCATAAACGAGCGAGGTGCTTTCCTTGACTACATGACGACTTGTGCGCATGTACTCATATATTTTGCTTTCGCCCTCTCCAGCATCGTCGCTTGTACTTACAATGAGATGGTTCACGCCGTATCTGGACGGAACGCTGAAATGATCGTTGAGTGCCTGGTTTAGATCCTTCATGAACCTTGTGCCTGTGGTAATCTCGATGGTATTGAAGACAGGCTCGTTTGTGTCGGAAGACTTAGTGGTTTCGTCCATACGCGAGGATGTAAACCACGACTTATATCGCCGCTGTCGCTGTTGTTCAAGTTTAGCCACTGGAGGTGTCCCGTCAAGGGATATCATGATCAAGTTGGAGGGGTTCACAATCGAGATGTATTCTTCTATTTTTTTCAGAACTGCGTTGATGACCTGGGTCTGGGGAGATGCGGTAGCATCCAGGGTGAAATCGATGGATCTGGCACAATCATAGACAATGCTGTTCGAGTCGAGGAAGAAATTGTCCACATCGATCGTAGACTTGAGTAATTTTTTAATAATGTGCGGATATTCTTTGATAATACTTGAGAAGTAACTAGGGATGCCCATATAATTATGTATGTCGGTGCGTTTAAACTTTAATATAAATTAATATTTTGCGTACAGATTTAATAACTTTATATAGCATGAAAGGGAAACGCACTAAAAAACCCAAAGCCGCCGCACACAACAACGAAATTACTTCGTTGGTTGAAAAAAAGTACTCTTTTTTTCAGAATCTAATCCAACAAACAGTTCTTCATGTAGAGAGAAGCAAATTCTTCGATATTTTAGCGATAAGCGATATGAACAAATGTGTAAAGATGTTGAAAACAATACACGAAAACTTAGAGGTACTGTATACGAAACAGAAAGAGTTTGAAACGGATGTTCTTGTAAAGAAGCTGCAAGACATAAACAATGAGGTATCCTCTGTGATCAGGATATTCGGTACTGAAAGTTTAGAAGACCTGGTACATGTATGTATCGGTACTTCTGGGGTCGTGACAAACAACACCAGTCCCATGTTCATGTTACTGAAGAAATACTTCCACCCTACTGGATATTGTGTGTTGCCGAATAAGTATGCTCCCAAACATGCTGTTTGTGAAGACGTGATGACAACGAACATGAAATATCATATGAAGGTGTATGGTCTGAAACTGATTTTATACGACGACATCAATAAGAAAACAATACAGATAACAGGTATTGTGGACGACGTGATTGTTGAATTTTTAAAGGATGAATATATTATCACGATGAAGGACAAGATAACGGTATGTATTCCCGACGAAGATGACTTCAAAGGTGTAGCATTTACTAAATATATCGATTCGCTCACATTAAAGGATTACCTGATTAACGATGAAAAGGACATCTATTCAAAGTTTATGGGGTATGTCAACGAGTTAAAAATTATGCAGCAACAGGAAATGTCTACCATTGTTAAAAAGTTTATAGATGAAGACATGTTTGTGAAACGACTCATGCTAATCATCCTTCTTGTAAACTCGCATGTATACGAGAATCAGTACCTGGCGTATTTGTTGTACGATACGTTGACGAATGAAAGCGATAGTTCCATTGATACCCAAGAACAAACTATTTTGTTTGACAGTTTCCCGTGGAGCATCAAAGAGCTTTTCCGCGACGCCATGAAGACCACAGCGCAATATACGTCTCGGCTTTCTAATTTTGATATCAACAAGATACCACTTGAACAGCAAATTTGTCTTATGAAGGTATCTGATGCGGTAAAAGAAAAGGCAATGATGCGTCTCAAGGAATTGAAGACGAAGTCGGAGGACTCTGGTGGAAAGGCCAGACAATACCTCGACGGGCTGTTGAAAATCCCGTTTGGGGTAATGAGAAAGGAGAAGTGTTTGTCGTTGATGGATGAAGTAAAGGGTGATTTTTCCAAGCTTATCCAGGAAACCTGTCTTTCTGAAGCAGTCAAGAACAAGAAGAAATATACGATCGTTGATATACTCAATTATATACACTATTACAAAGACCATCTGGATCAACTTAACAAAACCGATATTGTGGAGATCGTGAAGCAGATCAACCATTACATCAAGAGAAACAAGCTTGACAATTCGTTGAAAATTCAGTATGTTGGAACCACAAAAGATAACCTGGTAACAGGTGTTCAGCAGTTTGTTTCTGCGCATCCGAATTTCTATATAGCTCCATTCGATAAGATGCGTGAAAAGATTGTGAACATACGAGGTTACATGGACGATGTCAAAACGAGCCTCGACGCATCTGTTCATGGACATGAAACCGCCAAGAAACAAATCGCGCGGATTATCGGCCAATGGATAAACGGAGAACAAGACGGATATTGTTTCGGATTTGAAGGACCGCCTGGTATCGGTAAAACCAGTATAGCCAAATATGGGCTTGCTAATTGCTTAAAAGACTACAACGGATCGTCGCGACCGTTTGCGATGATACAAATGGGAGGAGACTGCCAGGGGTCGACATTGGTAGGACACAGTTATACGTATGTTGGTTCGAGCTGGGGAAGCATTGTTCAGATACTGATCGACAAGAAATGTATGAATCCAATCATATTCATCGACGAGATCGACAAGGTAAGCAACACTGAGCACGGAAGAGAGATCATAGGTATCTTGACCCATCTGCTCGATCCTACACAAAACGACTCTTTCCAGGACAAGTACTTTTCTGGAATTGATATTGATTTGTCGCGTGCCCTTTTCATCCTATCGTATAATTCTCCTGAGTCTATAGACAGAATTCTGTTGGACCGCATACACAGAGTAAAGTTCAATGCTCTCAGCTTGGACGAGAAAATAGTGATTTCCAACAAGTACCTGTTGCCCGAAGTGTACAAGAAAATGGGTCTGGAGGATGCAATTAAGATCGAAGACGACATTGTCAAATTCATTATTGAAGAGTACACTTTCGAATCGGGTGTTCGAAAATTAAAGGAGATCTTCTTCGATATTATCGGAGGCATCAATCTGGAAATACTCAAAAACGACGATGCTGTGGAGACCCCGTTCATTGTCACAAAGGAGAGAGTTTTCAAGTATATGCAGAAAAAGCACGAGATTATTCACCGAAAGGTCTCCGAAACGAGCCTTGTGGGAACAATCAACGGTATGTATGCGACGTCCCTTGGTACAGGTGGAGTATTGCCTATTACCTGTCGATACTACCCGTGTGATAAGTTTTTGAAATTAAGACTGACGGGGCTTCAACAAGAGGTTATGCAGGAGAGTATGCATTTGTCTATGACTGTTGCGTGGGGGAAACTGACTGCTGAGACCCAGATGAACGTTAGGGAATCTTACGATACTCCCAACTGTAGCGGGATCAACATTCATGCTGGCGATTTAGATATACAGAAAGAGGGTCCGTCGGCTGGTGCGGCAATTTGTTGTGCTATCTACAGTTTGTTTACGAATCGTGAGATCAAACAGTATTTTGGAATTACTGGAGAACTGTCTATGACAGGCGAAATTATGGCAATCGGTGGGCTTGGTGATAAAATTATGGGTTCGCTCAAATCGAACGTCAAATCGTTTATTTATCCGCAGGAAAACAAGCGTCAGTTTGATGAGTTTTTTGAAAAATACAAAGACGATGTCCAGCTGATTGGGGTTACGTTTCACTCGGTTTCCACCATAGACGAGGTGTTTGAGCTTATTTTCGAGAAGTGATCAATACAATAGATAAAATATAATAATGGTTTATTATATATTATGATGAACACAACAACCACAGCGGTCAATGCACCAATTAAATATGGTCCTAGCGCGCCTTACATTATTTTTCAACCCTTCAATTTGCTTACTTTTTTGAGTGTGTTCTCTCCCATCATCCTTATATCTCTTGTTGTCTCCTATTCATTGTTCTATCAAAACTTCAAGGGCTTTGTGTATTTAGGCTTCCTTATTGCGTCTGTGGTGCTACGTAACATTGTTTTGCAGGCGGTAGGTGCTGAAAAACACAAAGATACGTGTGATATTGTTAGATTCACCGACTATGGAAATGTTACCTTTACGACATTTGTGTTCGGATTTACTTTAATCTATCTTCTCCTACCAATGTTTCAAACGGGAGCTATCAATTGGGTATTAGTTGCGTTTTTGATATTCTACGTGTTGTTTGATATAGGTGTCAAGGTGGTAAGAGGCTGTTTGGATATGTCGAAGCAGTTATCGTCACTTGTCGGTGACTTTTTCTCGGGAGGGCTTATCGGTGCTGCTCTTGTCTTTGCGATGTATGCTGGCAATTCGGACCGGTTCTTATTCTTTGCTGACCAGACGGCTAACGGAACAATTTGTAGTATGCCGAAGAAGCAGAGTTTTAAATGCCAGGTATTTAAAAATGGAACACTGGTGTCCTCGTCAATTACCTAAATGCTTGGATGTTCTTCAGCAACCATCTTTTAAAGCCGCTAACAATGAGTTGGCGCTGGAATGATTCTGTTAGTAGTTTCATATTTCCTCGTGTTTTGTAGACCCGAATAAAATTGTTGTACGCGTCGACAACATTCTTATTTTTGTACGTATCGAGAATGGCGAGTGTGGACAGCGGCTTGTTTTTTCGTTTGTTTACCGAATTGTGTAGAACGAATATGGTATGTTTCAACTCTTTTTTCGTTGAAAATCGTTCCGCGGGAAGCCTGGAAAAAAACTGGGTGGCGTGTAGTGAACAATCTGGACATGGTAGATATGCTGCTATTCTGCGAATGTGGTATACGAGTTCCTTTCCTAAATGAAGGTATTTGTCTTCGTGGATTTTTTCTGCAAGAGTATGAAATAATGCCCATATGGGTGGTCCCCAGACTTCCGGTGGAGACATATTAGGTATCTATACTAGTATAAAGACAAATTAATTCGTAATGTATCCCGAATATGACAAAATATAATATTGAAGGTGGTATGAATTTTTACGAGGAGCTCCAGAAGTGTATGGATGAAGACAATGACGATGAGAGCGATAATGAGGAGAGTAAATTGTGTCTCATCACAAATACGCCACTCACATCGCATTATGTAACTATGAAATGCGGTCACACTTTTAATTATGAACCTTTGTATCGTGATATTTCAAGTGTAAAAATGAACTATGTATTGGAATATGTGAAACTGAAAGCAAATGAAATTCAATGTCCTTATTGTAGATCGAGAGAGTTGCGTGTGTTGCCATATATCCCCAGTTTGCGTCTTCCTAAGAAGGACGGGGTAAACTGGCTTGATGTGTCAAAACATATCGTACGGGGGAGTATTCGAGTTGTTTATGGAAAATGTGCTGGTGCCGAAGACTGTGATAAAACGGAAGTCATTCCCGCACCGGACAGTGACGTATGTTATTGTTCGAGTCATTACATTGTGAAGTATTCTAAAAAAAGTGCGAATCGGGTAAAATCTGTGAAAACTGTTCAGGGGGAGAACGTTGTTATTTCCTCTGGGAAATGCCAGGTTTTATTGAAATCAGGTAGTCGAAAGGGACAACCGTGTGGAGCTAACGCAAAACAAGCTGGTTGTTGTCTGCGACACGTCTCTGTGTAATGGGTGGGTGGGAAGATATATTATGTAATAGATGGTATAAAAGTATTTACCTATTACATAACAATGGAGACAAAAGAAGAGTTGCTGGACGGTATAAAGGAATGGGTCAAGACAGATAACGATATATTGAAGCTGAAGTCGCAGATTCGTGAGTTGAATGGGAAAAAAAAGACACTCACCGAGACGCTTGTGAATGTAATGAAACAAAACGAAATCGATTGTTTTGATATTAATGGTGGGTCTATTTCCTACAAGAAAAATGTGGTGAAGAAACCGATTAGTGGAAAAACGCTGATGACCGCGTTAACACAGTACTACAAGAATGATCCTGATGTGGCTGAAGAGTTAACCAAGTATATTATGACAAATCGCGAAGAACAGGTGAAAGAAACCATCAAACGAAAAATAGACAAATAATAAACAAACATATTTAGAAGTAGTGTTGGTATGAATACATGTTGCCATCCAGCGTGTTTTTTTCGGGAAATACTCATGATGGGTCTGACAATGAGGTAGTCATTGAAGACGATAGCAGAAGACTTGGCGAGGATACTGACTGTTCTGACGAGGAGTATTCGGTATACAACACTGTGATTAGTGACGAGATCGATGTGTCGAATGATGATGAGTATGAGAAAATACGCGAGAAATCGTATATATACGTCGCTGGAGATATGTTGAATCCCCAAACAGAGTATATTGGCGAGGAGGTGAACACCGTTATGATCGTGATGTATCGAGTAAATACTGAGGGAAAAATCCCATTCTTGGAGTTTGGGTTGGTTTCAGACAGAGACATGAACTTGTGTTATTTTATGGAAATATCGAAACAGGAGTTCTTTGCTTTGGAACATACAAAACTCGTAAAGGGGTTCTTACAGTCTCACGGTGTAGCGTACGTGTTCATCTGTTTGAATGACGCGAAACCCGAGGGAATTGCGATGATGTCTTTTATGTCCCCACAGACCCGGTTTGCTGTGGTAGACGAGATTATGAACACCCGAACCGTATACGATTGTGAAATAGATTCTGATGTGTGCGATTTTTTCACAGACCATCGACATTTCCTGTTTCTTCATGACACGCAGTACAATGTGTACGAGACGCCATGTGTTGGGTATGCTGGTGTAGAAACAAAGAATGTTCGTTTCACGAGCGTGTTTGGCGTGGATCGGTCTGAGGCAACCGCGCCGTTAGGTGACGGGATTTATTTTACGAGTTACGCAAACGCGTGTGCACACATCAAAAATCCGGTGTGTGATTATTTGTCTCCGATGTTGACAACCCACACAAACAAAATAACAAATGGCGTGGTGTGTAGGTTTATGATGTTTTTAGGTAAAATGAAGGTAGTGTTGAACAAAATAGAGGACCCTGTGGATGAGTCAGACATTAAACGCGAAATGTTGAACGATGTGAACACTTCTCACGTATCGAAAATGACGATGAGAATAACAGATCACAACGGGGGGTGGCGCGAGTTGTACGATAGTGTATACGTAGGAAATGTCACCCTGGACGACGACTCTGTCTTTGAAACCGGTCCATTGTGGGTCATCAGAGATCATGATCAACATATGTTTTTGGATACACATGTGAGATAGAACAAATATATTTATTTCTTAGTAACATATATGACAGATTCCCTATTTTCCATATCTACCTTCGTCAAGGTGTTGGCAATTTACTTTATTTATAACATTGTCAACATGATAACTGGCTTTTATGGTGTAGAGGGCGGAGAGTATTCCAATTATACCTATTTTTATATGGGTCTGGCCTTAGCATATATCCTTCTACCGAACGGAAATCCAGAAATATAAAAAAAAGTGAAATAGATATCTTCTGAGACAGCAGACGTATAAGCAACAACCATGGAGAGACGATTGAACAACAAGATTTCAGGCTACCTTACCGCCTTCAAGAACGATATGAAGGCCAAAATCATGGAAGAGGGTCTTTCCGCCGAGACATGTAACAGACTCCTTGTATACATGTATGACTACGATGGTATGGTCTTTACCCAAGACGATTTTGTGAAACGCAAGCGAGTAAAGAATACTGTCCCTGTTATCGATCGCTGCTGTGCGAAGCGTGCCAATGATGAGCAGTGTACCCGACGCAAGAAAGAGGGGTTTGAATATTGTGGCACCCATGTCAAGGGTACGCCAAATGGTCTTATGACGACTGAATCGAGCTCTACAGCTACGGAAATAAACAAGGTAGAGGTCTGGGTACAAGACATCATGGGCATCTCTTATTATCTGGATAATCAAGGAAACGTCTACGAAGCTGAAGACGTGGTCATGAACAGAGACAAACCGAAGATTATCGCGCAGTACCACAAGCTCGCTGACGGTAAATATAGTATCCCTGAATTCGGGATACATTAGTGAGTGTCTGAGCGACTGAGGGAGTGTTAGTTGTTGGTATATGTAGTCGAATGTAACATAGTTAGTTATTACCATCACATAAAACGTACATAGTGTTTTTTATGTGAGTGGAAAGTGTATACCGTAGATTACCTAAACTGCGAGAATTTTTGTGTAGTACGCCCACAGTCCAAGACCGACGAAGCATTTGCTGATCAGGTCAAGAACATTCGAGACAGGGATCTTGTATCCGTTATCCATGAAATATACGAGTCCGTACAACGACCACACAATAGCATAAAACCAGTACAGTATAGAGTTGGCGAAGGAGTATTTGGGTGACATAAATTTGCTGTAAATAATGTAATACATCATAAAGAACGCGGCAAACCCGCCAACGATACCTGTCGTTTTGGTGGTTGTTCCTGCCTCGCCTAAATATCCAAACGCCAGCATAATGTAGTTCAGAATAACCACGCTCATGTACGTCGTAAGTTTCACTGTCGTATTAATGTTGTTTGCCATATACAAACAAAGCACCAACAACATGATGGGGGTTGTGATGGACCAGTCGATGTATCTATATGTTGCCATCTTTCCCCAATCGACGGGTGTGTTGTTTTTTTCCGATTGGTCGAGCTCCTGTAGGAACAGGGAATAGAAATACGTCGCCACCACACTGATCGCTGTTTCTAAATTCATGACATGGCTGATAAACCCGCTGGAACCGTGACGCAGTGCCTCGATAAAAATAACGATTCCCGTTGTGACAAGTAAAATATATGTAACGGTGAATGTTCCTTTAATAATAGGATACAATGCTATAGGTGGTTGAATGCCCATTTAAATTACAGTGCGAAAAAAAATATAGGTTGTCATAGTAATGGACAGTACCATACGGGAAATTTTGACAATCGTGGATATCGATCCGGATATGTTGGATGGTGTATTGATACCAAGAGACACCTTGATTAGTCATGTTTTATACGACCGAGTCAAAGAAAAGATACCTGATCTGAAAAAACGGTTTAGTTCGTCTTATATGACAAGTCTACACAAGGGTGCGAATGAGCATCAGAAATGGCCGCTTCTGAATTTGGTGAGGCAGATACTACACACATACCACTATCACATGAAACCCATTCGGAAGAGTGACGGCTATACTCCGCAGGGTGTAAAAAAATACAAACGATACTTCCTGGTATCGCGGTCAGTTCCTTCTCAGACATAACCATGTGTAACCCAGTATACATTGTTATGGTCGTGTCCTATACATATTTATATCATCCCCCTTTTCCCATGTATATCATTGTATACCATCTTGTCTATATTGTAAATATCCAATACTCGACGCACCACTTTACTTCTTTCAATGTGGCTATTGTCGAATTCTATCACGCGAACTGACGAATCAGGAACAGAGTGGTATTTCTTACCCATATATTCATCATATTGTTTGGTTTTGGTAACAATGTCCTCCAGCCCGCTTACTTTGTTGTTGGCAATGTCGTTTTGACGAACATCGCCAGTCACCACAAGCCTGCTGGTTTCGCCCAGTCTTGTCAACAGCATCTTCATTTGGGTAGGTGTACTGTTCTGCATCTCGTCGCCGATGATAAACGTCTTCTTGAATGTGCGACCTCGCATGAACGCAAGCGGTGCGATTTCAATAATGTTGTCATAGACCATACGGTCCAGCTCTTTTTGACTGAACGTTTCTAAGAAGATGTCGAAAATGGGGCGCATCCAGGGGTCCATTTTTTTGTTGATATTTCCTGGCAGGAAACCAATTTCCTCCTCTTCTACGGGAACAATGGGGCGGGTAATCACGATTCTCTCTATTGATTTCGCCTTTAGTAATTTCATTGCGTGATTACACGCAATCAGCGTTTTGCCTGTCCCTGCGGGACCAATTGCAAAGACAATGCGATTGGTCTTGTCGTTGAGGGTGTCGATATATTTCTGCTGGCGGGAGTTCTTCGGTGTACAAAACTCGTACTCGCGCAGAGAATAGGGTTCGTTTTTCATGGAACGATTCGTGGAAAAGCAACGGTGAATGGGTGTTGTTCGTGGGAGAAATCCGTGTGTTCGTGGTAGGGTATGAAACAACATGAACATACTGTATATCATGCTTGACTTCATACAATATACTATACCTAACGCTTGTATTTAACCTTGTTATTTGTAATTGTAATATCCGAACCGCTGGCCAATCAATCAATCAAACAATCAATCAATCAAAGGAATTTATGTAGTTTTTCGTGGTTGATGGGCAAATACTTGTTTTCGGATAGCGGTACCATCGTTAGGCCAATGTCGCTCCGATTAAATAAATCGTCTCCTCGACTAACCCGTGACTCTATGTTATCGATATTTGTCACGTCCTCGCAGTTATTCTCTTGATGTGCGCATCCCATTATCTTATTTTTGATAAACTTGCTATCGCCAAAATAAGATAGGTGCCATCCACCGTCGTCTATGTACTGGCATGGCATCTGTGTGCGAATAAACGACATGGTTGTATTGGCCTCCTTTAATTTTTGGTGTGTCATTATAAATCCAGACGTCCATTTGTTTGTAAATTTATTGCGTAGATTATAATAGTAAAGATCCATGTTTAATCGGTGTATGTCTACATGAATTTCTCCGCGTTTACATTTGAGAATGGTCCGTGGATCGGGGATTTCGTCCAGATCGGTTACTATAATCAGATCGTCTGGAGATAACTCGACCCGTTCAAGTCCTCGGGTGATGGAATCGCGCTGGTATCGCTCGTTGTTCCATTGCTCTCCTACCGTGTCCCATATACCTGGTTTGTTGTAATCGAGGGTGGGATATGTGTGTTGGAAATCATCCACAATAACGTGTATGATCTTGTCTTTGAATGCGTCGAACTGATCCATATTGTCTTTGAAAAACATCTCCTTCTCCCTCCCGCTGTGGGTATGCGTTGCCTCCACCACTACAAAATAGTCAACCACCTCGTTGAGTGTCTCCATGCGATACTTGAGCAAGTCTAGTTCATTGTAAAAAGGAAAACAGTCAATCACCTTCCGTGTGGATGAATTATCAATGTTCATTATATAAGATATGGACGAATTATTTTATATAATATAACGAATGATGTTGTCTTGGTGAGACGCGGCGTGTTAACATTCTTTGTAGTGGAGGTCGTTGGCAATCTCCACCAGGCGATTAAACTTGGCCACGCGTTCGCCTCTACAGGGGCTTCCTATCTTCACATACTTGGCGCCAATACCGACAGCAATGTCAATGAGGTAAGCATGGGTGGTCTCGCCAGAACGGTGTGATACAATGACATCCTTGTTCTCCGCAAACATAAGGTTCGCGGATTCAATCGCCTCGGACACCGTGCCGATCTGGTTGACTTTGAGGAGGAGCGTGTTCGCCCACTTCTCGCGCAATCCCTCCTCCACCAGAAGCTTGTTGGTGGTGAAGAGGTCGTCGCCCACAATCATGATCTTGTCGCCATACTGTTTCGTGAACTTCTTCCACGACTCGTAATCCGTCTCGTGAAAGGCGTCCTCGATGCTGCGGAGAGCGGGGTGTGCTTTGATGAGATCGCCGTAGTAGCCTACCAAATCGGTTCCGCTGATGAATTTCCCCTTCTCTACCTCGTACTCCTTGGTCTCTTCGTTGTAGAACTCGCTCGCGGCGCAGTCCAGCGCGATGAATATGTCCTTGCCCACCTTGTAGCCTGCCTCTTGGATAGACTCTTCGATGACGCTCAGTGCTTCTTCGGCCGTGTGGATGGGGGGGCAGAACCCGCCCTCGTCGCCGATAGACTTTGCCATGGGTCCGTATTTGGTCACAAGAATCTCCTTAAGTGTGTGGTATGTCTCGCACATCATCTGGGTCTTCTTCTCCACGCTGAACTTCTCGTCGGCGAAAATCATGAACTCCTGGATCTTGAGGTCCTCGGTGACGCCGTGTTTGCCGCCGTTGATGATGTTCACCAGCGGCGTGGGTAGTTTCTCGGCGGTCACCTCTGTCTTGCTGGATTCTGCCAGGTATTCATACATCTCCTTTCCTGCGAGGGAGGCCGCCACGTCGGCCAGACAGAAACTCATTGCTGTGGTGGCGTTTCCGCCGATGGTCGTCTTCAGATCGCTCTTGTCCAGTGCCTTGATCTGGTCGTCGATTTTCGCCAGGTCGAGACAAGTTTCGTCGTTCAAAATGAGTTTCTGGTTGGCGGCGGTCACGTTCTCCACCGCATTGAACACGGATTTGCCTTTGTAGAGCGATTTGTTGCCGTCCCGTAGCTCGTGTGCCTCGTTGGATCCGCAAGATGCTCCGCTGGGAGACGAGCCTTTCCCGACACATTTACCGCTGCGTTTGTCGTAGCATTTCACCTCGACCGTGGGCTGGCCGCGACTGTCTGTGATCTGGTAACCCACGAGTTCGTATGGGTTGATGGGGTAGTATGTATGGTTCTCGATGTCGACAACAATGGGTACGCCGGTGGGAATTTCGAAACTCGCCACGGTGCTGGAGGTAAAGAATCCCCAGTGAACAAAAAGAGAACGCAGCGTGTTCCCGTGGGAAATGATCAGCGTGTTTTGCTCGTCGTCGGTCGTTGCCGAATTTTCCGAATTTTCCGAATTTTCCGAATTTTCCTCTTTGCTGTCTACATGCTCTTTTTGCGGGGAAGTGATGTTCTTGGGATGTTTGATATAAGTGTCATAGAAATCGCCGGCACGCTTGCGAACCTGGGCAAGGCTTTCGCCGGCAGGCGGAGTTGTGAAATATCCTCGACGGATCATGTTCATTTTCTCCTCGCCGTATTCTCTCTTGATCTCGTCCTTGTTCAGTCCGTTCAGAGCACCATAGTTGCGTTCCTTGAGTTCATCGGTGAACACCAGGGAGCAAGCGTTGTCGTTGCGACGCCCGTTCATGACGTACTTGAACGTTTCCCGTGTGCGGATCATGGAACTCACGAAAATATGGTCAAAGTCATATTTCTTTAGCAATTTTCCCGCATTTTTGGCTTCTTCGATGCCCTTTTCGGAGAGTCCGACTTCAGACCATCCAGTAAACCTGTTTTCCTTGTTCCAGACAGACTGGCTGTGGCGCAGCACGATAAGCACCATGTATGTATATCGAAACCAAAATAATTTACGCATTTTGCCTAAATAATTTTGTCTTTACCGAGCTATGCTATCTTGGCGAAGAATATGGAGTTGCATTTTGAATTTATCTTTATTATGTGTAGATATATTAGATATTATGAGTACTGGAAATGATGGGCGGAGAGAAAGTTCATTTGTAGATATATGGAAATCGCTTGAATCCGAATTGTCTCGTGCTGCAGAAGCAGACGCAGCAGAAAAAGAAATAGCAGAAAAAGAAATAGCAGAAAAAGAAATAGCAGAAAAAGAAGCAGCAACAACAAAAAAAGAACCACTACCGCCAGCAGCAGAAAAAGAACCAGCAGCAGCAGACACACTTAAGTTAGAGACCGTTAATCTTGAACCAAATGGTGATATAGCCATATCGTATAATACCAACGCCACTTCTCCGCAACCGCAATTCAAGTTTACCTTAAAACTTCCAGAAGAACTTAACGAGTTAAACATACCCATTATGAATACCAACAATGTCCTTGTAGAAGGACTGAACGATTGTTTGAAAACGTATCATGTTGTATTGACACAATACGTCAGGTACCAAGACGACAATCTACCGAAATGTGTGATCCTTCATTTGATCGTTTACAAGCTCGCGTCGGATGGCAATATTGAAAGCGAGTCCGAACCCGTAGCCAAGAACTATTTGGGGATTACATATGATTCATCGAATAACCTTATTAACTCTGTCTCTCTGATAAATCCTCTTGACCCTTCTATCGACGAGTCCTTTTCTGGCGTGATTCCGACTACCGGTGAATCCGTGTCTAGTTCAGGTAGGTCTAGTCGGCGAAAAACACGACTGGAAAATGAACTGAAAAACGCGTATTTGTTACCGGCGATTATCGCAGATTTACTTAGGCGTCAGCAGGATGACAATAGCAACCATCAGCAGGATGACAATAGCAACCATCAGCAAAACACACCAACCGACCCTCGAAGCCATTCCAGCCCTGATGCCAAGAAGAATGGTGTTAAAAAACCTCCCGGATCTCTGTTTAGTCCGGTCCTAAACTCTGGCACTTTTGTCAAGCTACCATTCGAGTCGCGTATTCGAGAACTGGCAACACATGATATATCTGGTCTTGGTGAGATTGCCGGACAACGGGTTCTTACTCAGATTGGAAGTGTTGACCCCTTTTTTACTGCTGATACTAATATCAAATCCATTAAAGACCAGTTAGACCAGTTAGACCAGTTAGGTGAAAATACACAGTTAGGTGAAGATACACGATCCTCGGTCAAATGTGCCCAGGCAATCAACGATACCATTGACCGGGCGCATGATTTTATTAAAGACTTCAATGGTGTCACTAATGTGACCGAATCTATGGTGAACCAGTGTGCCCTTGATGCTTTTGTAAATAACGACACGTCTCTTTTTTCAAACTCCGACGGGTCAGGAAATATCAACGTGGTTCATTCTCACAAATTACAGCAAAAGAATGTAGACGGTCTTGTAGAAACATTAAAAAAGAATAATATTGTCTTTCCCGAGTTACCCGAAGACAAGTTCCTGTCCCGCAAACAGGTGTTTGCGGAATTTTACGCCGATACGTTAAACAAAGTTTCACGCCGTCATTACTCGGAGTCGGGAAAACAAGTGACTCGTCACACCTTAGCGAAATATATAAACGAGCTCCTTAATGAAGGTAACGGGAGCGAAATACAGGCGTTCCTTACTGACGTGGAATTGCGGTTAAATAGGAATGCCCTTGATGAAGTGAAGACCTCCAAAGAAGATGTGATTGTGAATTTCCATAACGATACATTCCATAACGATACAACTAATCTGATCAAGAAAAACTGCTACCAGCAAATGGATGGATGTAGTACTGGTGATACTGAATTTACAGAATTACAGAAGAGTGAGATTACCGGATTATTTGGATGCTTGACTGTGAAATTGGAAAAAAAGAGTTGTGGAAAGGGTGGTATTTCTACCGAGGTTACCGTTGAGGATCCGAGTGAGAATAAATTAACAGTTACTATTGACGGCCAGATTACCTTGGATGGTGTGATCAATACGATTCACACGTACCTGAAAGTCGACAATTACTTTCCTACGAGGGGCTCTAATCAGAGTACCACCGTTTACAATGTCGAATTTAATCCCGAGTCGTTCCAACCTCGTGAGGATGATAAACCCAAGAAAATGCTCATGATGATGTGTCTCAAGACCTTCTGCGACAAGCTATACACATTGAGTATGTCGTCGGGTGGGGGTATTATTACCCATATAAACACTATTGACAGTTACGTCTATGGCGACGCCCAGATCCGATACCTTGGTGGTGAATTTAACTACTATCCCACCATTATGCGAAATGCGATAGCTACTGTCGACAAGGACGAAGAGAGTTGTTCTTCTACTGAAAATACCAAGATCAAGGGGTTCTGGGTAAGACGCGGAGTGGGAAGTTCGACGTCAGTGGACAATCCATTGAATAACCTTCTTATGAAAACCTTAGGGTATATGTCGTTTCTTACGAATATAAATATAAATGCGTCGAGTCTAATTGGTCTTGATCTCATCTCTACCCATACGAATGTATCTCAAGTCATTGAAAAGCTAAGGTCAAACAAAATTTCTGAAACAACATCTTTGATTTCCAGCTTTCGTCTTCAGAATTTCTTTGAGCGTTACCTGTATATTTATAAATCTATGTGTGGAGCTAGCCGGGAGAAAAAGCCGGTGAATACTGGTAATATTCCTGTTGAATCTGATGGTACAAAACTTAGCTATGACATGGAAATGAAAAAACTTCTTATACTGGAAATGTGTAAAGTCAAAAAGCGGCTCAAAGATTATGTTGACAAGGTGAATGGTATGTTTGTCGAAATTTTAAAAGATAGTACGGATAAAGAAAAGGTTGAGAAAATACTTATCGAATTACCTGATCTGGAAGATATACTGACGTTTTCCACGCCCAATCTGTACATTGCGAATCAGACCACGCTTCTGTTTCAGAGCGATAGAACACTCAACGCACAAGAGTGTCCCGCCACATTATATAGTGGCAATGATATTGTAAATACGGACAAATCAAACGAAGTCTCGACGACCAACGCCAACGAAGACTCCTCGTCAGATATCACATTTGAACATAACCGAGTCACGTTTCGTGTAAACGGTAAACTCTATAACGACAAACCAATTGACCTGGAACTGCTTATTGATTTGTATAATATGTGTAAGGATAATGATACTGATAAGACGCCTATATATACACGAATTCGCGATATTCTTGAAGAATTTAGAATATTGATCGGAGTGAATGATGCCAAGGTGTATAAGAAAGAATGCGTCGTCCAATTTATAAAGTCAACAGTTCATCCTGACAATGGCCTATTTGGTGTTCATGAAAGTGATTCTGGAAGTGGTTCTGGAAGTGATTCTGGAAGTGATTCTGGAAGTGATTCTGGAAGTGTTTCTGGAAGTGATTCTGGAAGTGTTTCTGGAAGTGTTTCTGGAAGTGTATCAAAAAGACGAAAACTTGATAACGGTTCTGGTGGAAACACTGATGAATCGAAAAATGTAGATATGGGTGGTGATACCGCAATGGAAGAGGGAAATAAAACACCACCTCAAACATCACATCAAACACCACAACAAACACCACCTCAAACACCTACAGGCGGCTCACCTCAACCATCCAGAAGATCAGTCACGAGAAAAGGCGGGAAAAAATCCAGAGGTGGGACGCGCAGGAAGAAAAGGACGTTCCAGAAACACACCCGGCGTCGCAAGAAAGTCAAGAAGAGAAAACGTACAAGACGCAAAACTAGAAGATAAGTAGATTACGTCTACCGTATTTTTCTTCTGGTTTTGCCGCGGTTCCGGACCCTCTTTTTCCGGGTTCTCTTTTTTTTGGACGTCCTGTATTTGCCGCCACGGGTAGGTGTCACGGGAGCGGGTCGAGCTGCGTCTCGGGGGGGAGGCGTCCTGGGGCGACTTGGAGTCAACGTATCCTCTGACCCGGTGCTCATCATCGAGTCCCTCTCTGTGTCCGACTCCGACCCCGTATCGGGGTCCGGGCCACCCATGAGTGCAAACTCGGAGTCCGCAACGTTCGCGGTGCGATCAAACTCCGCGCATTTCATGACCGTATAGATACCAATGTTGTCGTTGTCGTTGTTTTCCCCCACCACAACTGCAATCCTGTCTCCCACTTCCACGTTGCGGTAATCGGGTGTGTTCAGTTCGTCGTTCAAATCCTCGAATGTGGGAACATATACTAACGGGAGTCCGCCGATGGTCTCCATGCTCTACTATATTATTATACGGTGCGATAATAATATAATCTAATCTAATACCTATCTCCCCAGACCGCGCTGTGGTGCTATACTCCTGTTTCTTCTGCTTCTCTGACTTCTCTCTTCCCTAAATTAGAGATGGTCTTCAGCGCCGAGTCGGGCGTCACCGATATGGAGTCCAGTCCCGCCTCCACCAGGAAGTTACAGAACTCGATGCTGTCCGACGGCTGCTGGCCACAGAACCCCACCTTGACGCCGTTCGCCTTGTAGGTATTCACTGCCATGGTGATCATGCGGCGGTAACTCAAATTCTCGTCGCTCGACAAGTGCGTGATGCGGTCGCTGTCTCGGTCCACGCCCAGCGTCAACTGAAGCAAATCGTTGCCGCCGATGGAGATGCCGTCGACCATAGGGCTGAAGTGGTCCGCCTCAATCACGTTGGAGGGGATCTCGCACATGAGATAAATCTGTAGTTCGTGCTCGCCGCGGACCAACCCGTACTCCTCCATCTTCTTGATCACCAGTCCGCATTCCTTCGGTGTGCGGCAAAAGGGAATCATGACCACGATGTTGGTCATCTTCATCTTCTCGCGGGCGTACTTGATGGCCTCGCACTCCAGCTCGAACCCCTTCTCGTATTCAGGCGAATAGTATCTGGACGCCCCGCGCCACCCGATCATAGGGTTCTCCTCGTCAGGCTCGTACAGTTCGCCTCCGACCAGGTTGCGGTACTCGTTGGACTTGAAATCGGACAGACGCACAATCACGTTGTTGGGGTAAAACGCGCTCGCAATCTTCGCCATGCCGCGAGCAAGTCTCTTGATGAAATACCATCGTCCGTTGTGGTGGTCGTTGCCGAGTTCTTTCCGGATCTTTTCCTTCACGTCCTCGCGGATCTTGGGGTAGTCGCACAACGCAAGGGGGTGGATCTTGATGTAGTTGCTCACGATGAACTCCATGCGCGCGAGCCCCACGCCGCTGTTCGGAATCAGCGAACTGCCGAAACTGCTCTCGGGGTTGCCCACGTTCAACATCATCTTGATGGGAAGTTTCATGTCCTTCTCCACCTTGATCTTCTCTATATCGAACTTCAAGATTCCGCGCATCACGCTACCCGTTTCGCCGGAAGCACACGAAATCGTGACTTCGTCGTCGTTGACAAGAATATCGGTTGCGTTGCCTGCGCCCACTACCGCATTCAGACCCATTTCGCGGGCCACGATGGCGGCGTGACACGTGCGTCCACCCTTGTTGGTGATAATACCAGACGACTTCTTCATGATGGGTTCCCAATCGGGAGTTGTCATTTCCGTCACCAGGATATCGCCCTCCTCGAATTGGTCGTGTTCCTTCATGGACTTCAATATCCTTACTTTTCCGGTACTGATTTTGTCGCCGACAGCTACGCCGGTCACCACAACCTCTCCTTTCTCTCTTAAAATATACTTGGTCATGTCCATGCTGCCCTCGTTGCTGTGAACCGTCTCGGGGCGGGTCTGGATGATGTAGATCTTGTGGTCCTTGCCGTCGATGGCCCATTCCACGTCCACGCCCAGCTTCTTGCCGAATAGCTTGGAATAACTTTCCTCCAGAAGAAGCACGGAGCGGCCGAGAGAAACCACCTGCGTATTGGTGATGCTGTAGGTATTCTTTTCGTTAGCGGTCGTGTCGACTTCTCTGACGCCCCCCTGCTCCCCGTATATGATCTTGGTATTTTTCTCCCCTTTTTGTTTGCTCAGGATAGGGTCGCCGTCGATGTGGCGCAGAATGCGCTTGTCCATGATGATTTCGTCGGGTTTTACGCCACCAGAAACCACCAGCTCACCTAGACCGTATGCGGAGTTTACGACAATGGCCCTGTCGTATCCCGACTCGGGGTCGATGGAGAAGGCGACGCCGGCCGAGCCAATATCAGACCGCACCATCTTCTGGATGGCCACCGAGATCTTCACGTCACACAACTGTATGTTGTGGGTCTTTCGGTAGGACACCGCTCGCGTGTTAAAGAGAGAAGCAAAGCAATCCTTCACCGCAAGAATAAGATCATTTGGACCCTTCACATTGAGATAGGTGTCCTGTTGGCCAGCGAACGATGCGTTGGGAAGGTCCTCTGCAATGGCGCTGGACCTTACAGCCACTTCAAGATCTCTGGTGTGAAACAGCTCGCTCAGGTCGTCGTAATGCTTGGTGATGATGGCCACTTGCTCGTCGGTGAAGGATCCCGAGGCCACCATATCGCGCAGCTTGGCGGAGGATTCCTCCAGTTCGTCCAAATCTTCGGTATTTATATTCTTCAATGTATCCTCGATTGCCTTCATAATGTTGTTTCTCTCGATAAAGTCGTCATAGAGCGTAGTGGTGATAGCGAATCCGTCTGCGATGTCGAAATTCAGCATCCTGGCTAAATGGTTGAGTTCACCGAGCGAAGCACATTTTCCACCAACCAGATGTTTATTCTTGTAGGAACACTCCTTAAACCATAGTATAGAGTCCATATGGACTAGAGTAGAATATAATATGGGAAAGTTAACTTAATATTAAGGGAAGAAACATAAAAATGTTGCAAGTAGTATATCATGAAGGTTGTGAAGCGAACCGGAGAGCAAGAAGATGTCAGTTTTGACAAGGTGTTAAAACGGTTACAGCATTTATCAAGAGGATTAAATGTGGACATTTTTGATATCTCGCAAAAGGTTTGTAGTCGTATCTACAATGGGGTAAATACATCGGAACTTGACGAGTTGTCGGCTCAATTGTGTAGTAGTATGATGATTGAAAACCCGGATTATGGAGACCTGGCTGCTCGCATTATTATTTCTAACCATCATAAAAATACGAGTCCGTCGTTTAGTGAAACCGTTCAGATGATGTATGACAACAAGGATATAGAAGGCAATCCGAGTCCACTGGTCAACGACGAACTCTACAATGTAGTCATGAAAAACAAGGAAAAGTTGAATAGTTACATCGACCACCAGAGAGACTACTCCATCGATTATTTCGGGTTCAAGACGCTGGAGCGGGCGTACTTGACCAAGGTGGACGGGAGGATTGTGGAGCGTCCTCAGTATATGTGGATGCGGGTTGCGCTGGGTATCCACGACGACGATTTCAAAGACGCGCTTCGCACGTACGATCTGATGAGTAAGAAGTTTTTCACCCACGCAACACCCACTCTTTTCAACGCAGGAACCAGACATCAGCAGATGTCGTCTTGTTATTTGCTTGCTATGGAAGACGATAGTCTCGAAGGGATCTACAACACCGTGAAAGATTGTGCGTCGATATCGAAGTTTGCTGGCGGTATCGGGCTCCACATTCACAACGTTCGCGCGAAGGGCAGTTATATTCGCGGAACAAACGGTCGGTCGACGGGCATTGTTCCCATGTTGCGCGTTTTTAACATGACGGCGCGATATGTGGATCAGGGGTCCAGGCGACTGGGGAGTTTCGCGTTGTATATGGAGACGTGGCATGCCGACATCGAGGCGTTCATCCAGTTGCGCAAGAACCATGGGAGCGAAGAAGAGAGGTGTCGCGACCTGTTTTTGGCGCTGTGGGTGTCTGATTTATTCATGGAGCGTGTCAAGAGCAACGGTGTCTGGAGTCTGATGTGTCCCGACAAATGTAAAGGGCTTACGGATGCGTATGGAGACGACTTCAAGCGATTGTACGAGGGTTATGAAGAGAAGAACATGTTCATAAAACAAATCAATGCGCAAGAGCTATGGTTTAAGATCCTGGAATGCCAGATTGAGGGCGGGACCCCGTATATTTTGTACAAAGATGCCGCCAACAGGAAGTCCAATCAGAGCAACCTGGGGACCATCAAGTCCAGCAACCTCTGCTGTGAGATAATGGAGTATTCGGACAAAGAGGAGACCGCTGTGTGTAATCTAGCGAGCATTTGTCTTCCTAGCTACATAACTTCTGACGAAGACGTGTCTGTGTTTAATTACCAACTTCTACACGACACGGTGAAAGTCATCACCAAAAATCTCAACAAGATCATCGACAAGAATTTCTACCCCACACCCAAGACCCGACGGTCCAATATGAGACACCGCCCCGTCGGGATTGGAATTCAGGGCCTCGCCGACGTATTTGCGTTGCTTCGCATTCCGTTCGAGAGTAGTGTGGCTCAGGAAATAAACAGGAACATCTTTGAGACGATATATCATGCTGCGATAGAAACGTCCATGGAGATTTCGAAGAAGCGAAACGATATCATTCGAGATGTACAGGGTCGTGGCGAAGACGTGCTCGCATCGCCCGAGAACACAGAGTACCTCAAGCTGAACGAGTTCGAGATAGCCAATCTGGAGTCAACGCATCCAGGCAGTTACGTTTCTTTTGTTGGAAGTCCTGCGTCGCAGGGGAAGCTCCAATTCGATATGTGGGGGGTGGAGCCGAGCGATAGGTATGACTGGTCGGAACTCAAGCAGAACATAGTGGATCACGGACTTCGAAACAGTTTGTTGGTTGCCCCCATGCCCACTGCGTCGACAAGTCAGATCATGGGGTTCAACGAAAGTTTCGAGCCGTTCACAAATAATCTCTTTAAACGCAAGACGCTGAGTGGCGAGTTTGTGGTGATGAACAAGTATTTGATTCGGGATCTTATTCGTCTTGGGCTGTGGAGCGGTGCGATGAAAGACACCATTTTGTTGAATGAGGGGAGTGTTCAAAACATACCTGAGATTCCCGACGAGCTAAAGGTTATTTATAAGACGGTGTGGGAAATCAAGCAGCGAGCGCTGATTGACTTGTCTATCCAACGAGGTCCGTTCATTTGCCAGTCGCAGAGTCTGAACATATTCATGGAGGAGCCTGACTTCAAGAAGTTATCGAGTATGCACTTTTACGGATGGGCAAACGGACTAAAGACTGGGAGTTACTACCTTCGCACGCGCCCTCGGGTCAAAACGCAACAATTTACGATCGACCCTAGTTTGGTCAGGGCAAAAACCGACAACAAAGAGCGACTCGCGCAAGAGGAGACGACTGTAGCTGTTGACGACGACGATGGCGTATGTCTCACGTGTAGCGCCTAACTATACTCCTAACAAACTTAAAATATTGTCTGTATCTATTATATGTCAGTTTTTAGCAAGATGATACCCACAGAAGAACTTTTACAACAAGACGACAATCGCCTTACCATTTTCCCTATTAAATATCCGAGGGTATGGGACATGTATACAAAGGCAGTGTCAACATTCTGGGTACCCGAAGAAATAGATTTCAGTAGAGACATGGATGACTGGAATGGTCTTAATGAGAACGAACAATATTTTATTAAACATATACTTGCGTTTTTCAGTTCGAGCGATACGATTGTGAATATGAACATTGGCGAACGCTTTATCAACGAGGTCAAGATCATGGAGGCGAAGTTCTTTTACGGTTTCCAGGAGGCGATCGAGAACATTCACTCACACACCTATAGTCTTCTTATCGACACGTATGTGAAGGACGAAGTCGAGAAGGATAAAATATTCAATGCGATCACGCATATACCCTGTATCAAACAAAAGGCTGATTGGTGTTTCAAGTGGATTAGCGATCAAGAGGCATCCTTTGCGCAACGCCTTATTGCCTTTGCGATTGTAGAGGGTGTGTTTTTCTCGGGGGCGTTCTGTTCTATCTTTTGGATGAAGGAGAAGGGGAAGATGCCTGGATTGACTTTCTCAAACGAGCTGATCAGTCGCGACGAAGCTCTTCACGTCGAGTTTGCAGTATTGTTGTACTCGATGATAGAAAACAAGCTTCCCCAGGAAACGGTTCATGGAATGTTCGAGGACGCCATTGCCGTCGAGAAGAATTTTATCATCGACAGCATCCCGTGTGCGATGTTGGGCATGAATTCTGTATTGATGACAGAATACATACAATTTGTAGCTGACCGTTTGCTTCTCCAGCTGGGGTATGAGAAGCATTGGAATGTGGGCAATCCGTTTCCATTCATGGACAGAAGCAACCTGGAGTGTCGCACAAACTTCTTCGAGTCTCGTGTGGCCGAATATTCAAAGGCGAACGTTGGTAGCAGTTCCTCGCACAGCGATTTGCGCACCTTCGATATCAGCGACGACTTTTAAAAGTGCGCCTTTTTGATTTTGATTTCGATTTCGATTTTGATTTCGATTTTGATTTCGTCTTTTTTGTAGTTCTTTTCTTTTTTCTACGAGTGCGTCTTAATTTTCTCACTCGTCGTGATTTCCGTTTCTTGCCTCCGTAGAATTCCTTGTCGTATATACCCCAGTCTGATTCATTCGTAGCGGTATCGTCATTCAACGTGTCCATATATTCCCCTAAGGATGCCGGAGACGTTCTTCCTGACGCGATTCCTTTTTCTAAATCGGAGAGCGTTCTTGGTTTCCCCTTGAACGATGACGTATGTGCCAACGAATTGCTTGATTGGATAGGTGTAAACAGCGACGGAGTCATGAGAGAACTCCTTGATTGATTGTATTCGTGATCGTAATCTTGTTTTGGAACTACGATAGGCGACGCACGCATGCGAAGGTAGTCGCGTGTTCGCTTTTCCATTGATGGTGTCATGGGCGTTATCTTGGCGAGTTCGCTGTTGCTATCGGATGTATCGCGAATAGGAGTTATTTTGGCGAACCCGTCGCTGCTCGTGGAACCGAATATTGGGGCTATTTTTGCAAACCCGTCGCTACTGGTGGATTGTTTGTGTTTTTTGCCAGGAGGTCCTGTACTGGGAGGCATGTCGCCTCTCATTTGTTCCAGGATTTTCTTCATATAATAGGTGTAGAAAATACGCGCGATGCGGTATGAATAATATCATGTAAATATATGTACGTCTCGTTACTGTTTGTTTTAGCCATGTTTCTCTTTAGTTTACGTAGTGTTGGTGAGAAGATATTGACAAAAACAATAACCGTGGAGACCATGCTGCTTGTGATTATATGTCTAAATGTGATCATTGGGCTTGTTATGTACCTTGTGGTGGTTGATAAGAAACGTGTACATGCCGACATAAACACGTTGGTTACAAGCGAAAACGCTCCGACTGTGTGGCTTATCTTGACGTATGTTAGTATTATTGGAGTGTTATTCGCATACATTTACTACTATCTCATCAAAACCCACAAACTGTACTATGTGAATCTTCTCCTCGCCACGTTCCCCGTATTTATTGTTGTGTCTGGATATATATTTTTGAACGAACGTATTACCGTGAGACACATTGTGTCGATGATTGTCATTATACTGGGCGTGATGCTCCTTGAATACGACAACGAGGTCTTGAGTTAAATGGATGTAAATAATATGTCGGATGACTATATGTTGTTTCCTATAAAATCGCTTCTTCTCCAGAAGTCTCTGAGCACCATCATCGCTCCGCATGGAATGACCGACTTGATGCATGCCGAGCAGTACGGATTGCTGTCTCAGTTGTATCGGATCAACGCCGTCAGTATGTTGACAAGTCACTTTTTACACAACATGAACGGCGGAAACATTCTCACTGGGGCATTTCTGGTCAGTTCCGTGGTCCATTTTCGACACGACATGCCTGTTGTGAAAAATGTTCCCCGATTCGTTTTGAGCGGCGTATTGATACCAACTTTCGTGGTGAACCCGTTACTGTTCTATGCCTATATGTTGTTTATTCATGTCCCGAACCACTATAAAATGAACTGGCAGTTTATAAAGCCAAATCTTGTGAAAAATCTCCTTGTCCTTCTCGGGTTTACCTTGGCTTTTTCTCTCGGCGGAGATATGCTGTTCGACACCTTCTTGAATAGCTATCTGGTTGATCTTTCGAAGGGTGTCGTCATTGCCCATATCGTCTACGAGGAGACGTTCATACATGAACACGTTGGCGGAGGGCTGGAAGAAGATGTGGATGCGTCGATGTAGATACTGGTAAACCGTATAAACGAGTGTCTTCATAGTATAGTATATTATGTCAGACAGTCTGGTGAGTCATTCTACGCCCGTAGAGGAGAAACACGGAAAGACGTTGTTAGACGTGGTAGCATACTGTGCGAGGGTATCCAATCCGGGGAACCACTCCAATATGGCGACGGGGGAGAAGCTTGTGCGATACCTTATTAGGAAGACGATATAATGTGACTACTGTTTTCCTCCAGTCTCGGTCCTTCTTCTTCGAAGAGGCAGATGGGCAGGTCGTTGCGGACGAAGTAGCATTTCCCTTGGGGTGTCCATTTCGCAACAATCGTTTTGATTTCCACGCCGTTGAGCCACGCCTTTTGAACGGCCGCTTTGTATGTCAAGTCGATGTTTGACGGCTGGAACTGTTTGACGTCCGTGCGTTGGATGACGAAGCACAAGATCGCCCGTTTGTCTGTTGTCGTGGCGATCGTTTCGAGCTCCTGGACATGTTTGAGTGCCCTTGGGCTTACTACGTCGACGTTGCTTTTTCTGTATCCGTCTGGAAAATACGAAATCTTATCATTGTATTTCATATTTTCGATCTTATTCAAATACTTCTTCCTCTCCTTTTTCGGTACATCGACGTAGTCTGCCAGTGGGACGTTCTTGATTTCCAGGATGAATTCTTGGCCTGATTTGGTTGTTCCTGCGAAGTCGAACCTTGAGTTGAGGAACGTTTGTTCGCGGGAATAGGAATGGGGGGTTTGGAGCGTGAGTCCTTGTATACAGTTACATATGAGTGCGGTCTCGGCAATGCTCTCGGCGAGTTTGGGGTTGACGCCTACCACCATGACGCGTTTGTTTTCGTATACGTACGCGAGTTCTGTTCTGTGTGTACATCTGGGTTTATCGTCCTTCTTTTTTTGTTTTTTTGGTGGGATACTGCTTATAAGTACAGTTGATTCCTTTTCTACAAGACCGCAGCATCCGAGGGAAGGGGTGTGTAGCATGATGTCTCCGTCTATGATCCTGGCGTCGGCTACATAGGGAGTTTTGCATATCTTGGATGGTCTTGATTTGATGATGGCGGTGGCGATGCCTGGTATTTCGTTGAGAATAATTTTCATTTTATGTTACATGTGGTTGTTGAAAGAGAGAAAACGCCGGGAAGCATTTCATTTTTAGTTTATATACTTATGCACCTATGTGGGGCGGGTTTGGCGCCACCTTTTTGAAAGGTGGCAAAGAAAAAAATGAATCGGTCTGCGCGGTCGGTCCGGGGGCACAGACCTACAGCAACTACTATCTAAGACTAAGCGCGATTTAAACGATGAGCACGG